>Ga0209487_1000201_pt1 | contig 54708 bp, 43 predicted proteins | sample Poulit2012_FD_187524 | JGI IMG/M metagenome (GOLD analysis project Ga0209487, IMG submission 187524) | Agricultural soil microbial communities from Georgia to study Nitrogen management - Poultry litter 2012 (SPAdes) (version 2) | ecosystem: Environmental > Terrestrial > Soil > Agricultural land... | reverse complement strand
ACAGCTCCCTGGGCAATCTCACCCCCGAGGAGTTTGTAGAAGTTCAATCACAGAGCGAGGAGATCCTCGCCAACACCATCAACGCGGTAGTCCCAGAATAGCTGGACCAACTTTGGGGGGCAGGTCAGAGGTTAGGATCTGGCACTAACCAGGTGTGAGAGCGAGTGCCTCACCGCAAAGAGTATCCACTCCCGGTCATCGGGAGCCTGGGTCGACGGAAGCAGTTCTACTCTCGGAACTTCCCGCCCCGGTGATCCCCGAGGCCCTGAGCCCGCGCGCATGGCGGAGCGGGTTCTCGAGTAGGTGTGTCGGTATGAATAGTACTACTATGAACATAAAGAGAGCGACCATTAGTCCCGCCACGAGGAGCCAGTAACTACCCGTCGCGAGGAAGATGATAGCCGAGATGAGCGCGGTCGTGACAGCGAAGAGGCTTAGGAGTATCCGTCGGATCTGTAGGAGGAGGAACCGTTCGGCGTGCATGATATCCCGGGGGTGTATCCTGACACGGAATTCCTCACGCTCGGCGCGACGGAGCACATCTCGGATCCCGATGACGACAGCACGCGATTCATCGACTAGACCGCGCGCGACCTCCTTCGGCTCTCGCATCGTTGCGCGGAGTAGTTCCCTGCGCATCCTCGTGATCACAGCCCGCGAGATATCGAGGCCATTGAAGTGGGGGTCGTAACGGAAGCCGATCCCCTCGAGGAGGGCGGCGGCGCGGAAGAAGTAGACCAGCTCCCGTGGCAGGATGAGCGGCCAGGTATAGAAGGTGTCCATGATCTCCTGGACCGCCTGTTGTACGGCCCGGGGTCCGAGCTCTTGGGCCCGGTCGACGATCTCCAGGATCTCGGTCGCAGCATCTCTGACCTCTGAGCGTGCGATCATCGGGTCGATCATCCCGAGCTCGTACATCCCATTGATCATCGCATCTATGTCATCGCGTCCTGCAGCGAGGGCTACTCGAAGTATCTGCTCACGAGTCGCGGGACCGAAGCGGATGACCATCCCCCAGTCGAGGAAGACGAGGCGACCCTCGGGGTCGACGAGGATATTGCCCGGGTGTGGGTCAGCGTGCATGAAGCCATCGACGAGGAGCATTCTGAGGTATATCTCGGTCAGGGTCTCCATGATCTGATGGAAATCGAGCTCACCGGTCTGGAAACGTCCTGTGAGAGCATCGATCTTGTCGCCCTCGACCCACTCCATGACGAGGACACGACGTTTGGTGTACTCCTCGTAGACCCCTGGTGCTCGAACCCTCCGATCCCCTTCGAAGAGCTCATGGAAGGAGGCCATGTGCCGGGCCTCCTCACGGAAGTCGATCTCTTCCTGTATCCGGACGCTGAACTCCCGGACCACGGTCGAGAGTGCTCTCACATGATGGTTCGGGAAGAGGATATTGAGTAGATAGAGAACGCGGAAGGAGATATCGAGGTCGATCGCGATCAAATCTTCCACACCAGGTCTGAGGACTTTGACGGCGACGGTCTCGCCATCGACCCGGGCACGGTGGACCTGCCCAAGGCTCGCGGCTGCGACTGGTTCCCGTTCGAACTCGTCGAAGATCTCGTCTACGGGTCTCCCAAGCTCAGTAGCGATGACCATCTCGATCGAGGCAGGGCTCTGTGGTGGTACCCGGTCCTGGAGCTTCCCGATCGTCGAGAGGTATGGCTCGGGCAGTATATCTGCTCGTGCGCTGAAGACCTGTGCGAGTTTGATGAAGGTCGGACCGAGGGATGCGATCGTGTTGGTGAGCCGTTCGGCCCTTCTCTGGTGGTCCTCTGGGGTACGACTAGCTCCGCGCCCGATCAGGATCCAACGGCGCCGGTCCCTGATGAAGGCGAAGAGGAATGGTGTCAGGCGCAAGAAGATAGTGAATGCACGTCGTATGCGCCTCATCGCCTCTCTCCCTGCGCGCCCCTCGATTCACTCCGCCGGTCCGTCCCCCGGTGCGGTGAGGTCGATCCCGACCTGAGCGAGTTCCCGTTCGGTAAAGGTGACCGGCTCCTGGTTCGTACTCGGGGCCTGCGTCGTCCCCTCTGGGTGTACACCACCGGCGGAGAGGATGAAGGTGAATGCCTGCTCGATCGTAAAGGCGATCGGAGTGACGAGGTGCCGCGGTACGATGACGAGGTAGCCAGTGGTAGGGTTCGGTGTGGTCGGCACGAATATGGTCACCCCATCCCCTACTGCTTGTCGCATTGCTGCTGGTGCGGTCGCGGTCACGAATCCGATCGACCAGCGTCCTGGTGAGGGATATTCAACGATGACGACCTCTCGGAAGAAGCGCTGGTCCTCACCGAAGACAGTCCTGACGATCCGATGTGAGGCACCGTAGAGCCGTCGTGTGAGGGGAAAACGCTCGAGCATATTGTGCCAGGCGGTTACGATCCTTCGTCCGACCGCCCTCTCCGCTGCCCACCCGATCACGAGCAAGATCGCGATCAGGAGGAGGAGTCCAAGGCCCGGTATCTGGACGGGCAACATCGGGTAGATGAATTTGCCGAGGAGGTTGTCGAGCCAGACGAAGATCCAGCGGAGGACATAGACGGTGATCGCTACTGGAGCGATGACCGCGAGTCCAGCGAAGAGTCGACGCCTCAACGAACGAGCATTCATCCCTCTATACCTATGACCTTCCGTAAGATTCCTTCTTGTACCTTCCACATCTCGCTCCGCTCTCGATCCGCTCCCTCCGGATGGTCGTACCCCAGGAGATGCAATGTCCCATGGATAGCGAGCCGCACTAGCTCACCCTCTGGCGCTTCACCGAGAGCAGCCGCCTGACGCAAGGCTTGGTCCCAACCGATATATATATCTCCAACTGGCTCCTCTCCCTCCTGATAGAGGGCGAAGGAGATCACATCTGTTGTACCATTCTGGCCGAGATATGTGCGATTCAACTCGCTCATATCCTCATCATCGAGGAGTGTGACCTCGACGTGGGCAGCCTCGACCCCTTCGTAGGCGAGCGTCGTCCTGACCGCCTTCCTGATCAGGCGTCGGGCTCGTGCTCTCGGGAGGAGGGTCGGCGAGGATCTACCTACCTCGAAAGAAATAACACACCGTACTGACATCAGTGTCGTCCTGCAGTCGTCCCCGAGGTCGTGACCGCGGTCGGATCGGGGTCATCCTCGCGGGGTGCGGGGTAATCGATCCGCTGGTGGTAGATCCCACTCAATCCAATCACGAACTCCTCCTTGATCTTGGTGAGTTCGCTGAAGGTGAGCGGAGTCTCATCGAGCTGACCCTGCTCGATCTTCGATTCGACGATCCGGTCGACGAGTGTCTTGATCCTCTCAGGCGTTGGGTCGGCTAGGACCCTGGCCGCTGACTCGACAGAATCGGCGAGCATCAAGATCGCTGTCTCCCTCGACTGGGGACGGGGCCCAGGGTAGTGGAAATCCCGGGGATCGAGCTCGGCCTCTGGCTCGAGTTCACGCGCCCTCTCATAGAAGAAGCTGATCGACTGTGTCCCATGGTGCTCGGCGATGAAATCCCGTACACAGTCAGGTAGTTTGGCCTCATCGGCGAGGCGGAGCCCCTCGATCACATGGTTCCGGACGATAGCCGCAGAGGTTGCTGGCTTGAGTTTGTCGTGCGGATTCCGGCCCTGGGGTTGGTTCTCGATGAAATAGTGCGGCTTACTGACCTTTCCGATATCGTGGTAGTAGGCCCCCACTCTCATGAGTAGCGCATTTGCACCGATCGCGCGCGCTGCTGCCTCAGCGAGGTTAGCGACATTGAGAGTATGGGAGAAGGTCCCGACCGCCTCTCGCTGGAGCCTCTGGAGGAGGGGGTGATTCATATCGGATAGCTCGAGGAGCCTCTGATCGGTCGTGATCTTGGTGAACGACTCGATCAATGGTAGGAACCCCATCGCGATGAGGGTGCTGACGATCGCATTCATGATCCCCCAGCCAGCGGAGGTCAGGATCTCTGTCGGCGCCCTGGTTCGGAGGAGTCCTAGTGCGAGTGCGGCGATGATATAGGCGCTAGCGATGACAGCGACGAAGACCCAGGTCTGTGCCCGACGTCTCACTACCCTGACCCCTAGCCCAGCGGCGGCGCCCCCGAGGACGAGGGTATATAGTGGTGTCAGCCCCAGGAATGGGGTCTGGCCCGCCAACAGGACCGCTAGGACCAGGGAGAGGGTCAGCGCCATCCTCCCATCCCAGAGTGCAGCGACGATTACGGTCGGGAGTGCGATCGGCACGAGTTCGACCGGCCAACCACTCCCCGCTATGAAGGCGGCGACTATGATGAGGCCGAGGATCAGGGTCGTGACGAGGAGTAGGTGCCGGAAGTCGTGGTAGACATTCCGCCGTGAGAAGAAGAGGAGCATTCCGAAGATCAGGAGGACTGAGAGGCTGTAGAGGAACCCCCCGAAACTCCTGATCCTACTCGTCGTCCCCTGGCCGAGCTCGCCCAATTTGGCGAGGTGTTCACGGTAAGCGATCAGGCGCTCCATCTCGGCGTCCCTGATCTGCTCATGTGCTCCTACGATCTTCTCACCTTGGAGGACCTCGGCCTTGACCTCTGGGACCGCCTGCCGTGCCCGCTCGCGGGCGGCCTCAGTCGCGGCCCTATCCAATCTTACGCTAGGCTCGAAGAATCTGATCAGGATCAGACGCTGTAGCTCTGAGACCTCAGCAGAGGCACCACGGGGTGTATGCCTGCCTGCGCTCTCGAAGAAATCCTGGGCGGTCCTGAGCGAGTCGCGTGGCAGTAGGTTCTCCTGTCCATCCCTTCGGAGTCTTAGTTGGGGCGCACTACTCCCCTCTACCTCACCTACTGAGGCGATCCCGACAGGCAACTCCGACCTGATCGCAGTCTCGAGGGCACGGAGGAGTTGCAGACGTCGCTCGGAATCACGGAGGAGGTCGATCGTCTCGCCACCGGTCACGAGCCCATAGGTCTGTAGGAGGGTACTCAACTCGGCATGGACCTTGGCGGGATCCCCTACGGTTGCCGCGCTATCGACCCTGACCATGAAGGTCCTGACCCGTTGGAGCATCGTCTCGACCGCATCGGGATCGTAGACGAAGATCGGCGCGACACCGGCAACCGCCTCGGCCCTCTCGCGGGCGAGGTCCTCATCTGACTTGTAGATGGGGAATCCGACCTGCGCGATGATCGTCTCCTCGCTGACCATCCCCTTCTCGAGGACGGGGAGGTCGGGCACGGGTGAGACGGGGAAGAGGGAGATCACAGTCCCCGCGAGGAGGATGAGGATCAGGACCCTGATACCATGGTGTAGGACCCCATCGGGCCACCTCTTGTTCGGTGGTCCATCGAGAGATCTAAAGATACCCTGGACCCTCTCACCCCACCTCTTCACCGGTCAGTGCTCCTCTCGGTCCCCTTTGGCCGCATCGTAGGCGGCGATGATCTCCTTGACGAGGTGGTGTCTGACGACATCCTTCCCCTCGAGGTAGATGAAGCTGATCCCCTCTATCCCGGTCAGGATCTGTTCGATCTCTGTGAGCCCAGACTCCTCTCTAGCCGGGAGGTCGATCTGGGTCTTGTCCCCGGTGATGACAGCTCTGGAGTTGAGGCCTAGCCTCGTCAGGAACATCTTCATCTGAGCGGAGGTCGCATTCTGTGACTCGTCGAGGATGACGAAGGCATCAGAGAGTGTCCTTCCCCGCATATATGCGAGGGGCGCGATCTCTATCGCACGAGTCTCGATCGCCCTCCGGACCCAATCGATCGGCATCATATCCTCGAGGGCATCGTAGAGGGGTCTAAGGTATGGATCGACCTTCTCCTGGAGATCGCCAGGCAGGAAGCCGAGACTCTCTCCGGCCTCGACGGCTGGTCGTGCGAGGATGATCCTCTTGACCTCGTTCTTACGTAGCGCGTCGATCGCGGTCGCGACCGCGAGGTAGGTCTTCCCGGTCCCTGCTGGCCCGATCGCGACGACGATATCGTTTTCGGCGATCGCGTCGAGGTATCGTGCCTGGCCATCTGAGATCGGTGCGATCACCTTCTTTGAGCCGGGCAGGAAGATTCGGTTCTGGTCGCCCCTCTGGTCGGCGTAGGGTGATCCCCTGCGGCCTCTCTTCGGTCGCCCATTCGGCCCGAGGCCAGCGAAGGCTCTCCTTATCTCTTCGGCACCGTATGGGTTCCCGAGCCGTGCCTGGTCGATCAACCTCCGCGCCACTGGTATCGCCCTCTCGATCTCTGCGGGCGCGCCCGAGAGGACGAGGTGCTCACCTCTGAGTACGACCCGGCACCCTGAGAGGCGTGCCAGCTCCTGTAGGTTGATATCGTTGACACCTGTGAGGAGCTGGTAGTCAGCCCCATCGACTGGGAGTCTGTGCTGTGTTCTCTGGTGATCCACTCTTATTCGGTCACTCCTTTATCGTCCAGCAGATCGATGTGTAGTTCCCGGAGCTCTCTCTGATCGACCGGTGCCGGTGCCCCCTCGAAGAGCGCTCGTGCGGCGGTCGTCTTCGGGAATGCGATCACATCGCGCAAGCTCGGGGCCCCTACGAGCAACATTATGAGCCGATCGAAGCCGAATGCGAATCCACCATGCGGTGGTGCTCCATATTGGAAGGCCTCGAGGAGGAACCCAAATTTGTTCTTTGCCTCCTCTGGACCGATCCCGAGGGCTTCGAGCACGATCTCCTGTAATCTGGGCTCGTGGATACGGATCGAGCCGCTAGCCAATTCATTACCATTGTACACCGCATCGTACGCTCTTGATCGTATCCTCTCTCTGAAGAGAGCCTTGGCCGCTGCGGTGTCCAGCCTGCCCCCATCCTTACGCGCCTCTTCGACGTATCGTTCGAGGGTCGGGATATCCTCCTCTAGCGGCATCGTGAAGGGGTGGTGTGCGGCGACGAGGCGGTCCTCCTCGATATCCCAGTCGAAGAGTGGAAACTCTGTGATCCATGCCCATCTATGGATCGCCGGATCTCGTAGCCCGAGTTTGGTCCCCAGGTGCCTCCTGACCGCATCGAGCGCAGCCCCTGCGCCCCCGATCGCTGGTTCATCGGTGGTGGCGAGGTGACTCTCGTCGACAGTTGGGAGGGTCTGATAGTGACCGATGACGACGACGAAGAGATCTCCGACCTCGATTCCCGTCTCCTCAATGAAATGTTCGGTCATCCCCTCATCGAGGGCGCGGGCGAACTGTCCGGCAATCCCATCCTCGGTGCGTCGGACCCAGAGTGCGCCAGCGGCGCCAGCTGCCTGAGCCACACCAGCCAACTCGTCGAGGTCCCTCCTCGAGAGTGCCGCCCCTCCCCCCTTGGCGAGTATACCCTTGATCCTCTGACCCGTGCCTTTGACACCCTGGAAGAGTCTGAACTCACTCTCGGTGAGGAGGTCAGTCAGGTCTTGGAACTCCATATCGAAGCGGAGGTCTGGCTTATCGGTCCCGTACCTCTCGATCGCCTCCTGATATGTCAGGCGCTGGAAGGGTGTTGCGAGCTCGATGCCCAATAGCTCGCGCCAGAGGTATGCTACGAGTCCCTCGGCGACCTGAAGGATATCCTCCTCATCGACGAAGGACATCTCGGCATCGATCTGGGTGAACTCGGGTTGGCGATCGGCGCGGAGGTCCTCATCGCGTAGGCAGCGTGCGATCTGGAAGTAGCGGTCGAATCCCGATACCATCAGGAGCTGTTTGTAGAGCTGGGGCGATTGCGGGAGCGCGTAGAACTCTCCTGGGTGTATCCTGCTCGGTACGAGGTAATCGCGTGCACCCTCTGGTGTCCTCCTGGTGAGGATCGGGGTGTCGACCTCCCAGAACCCCTTTTCGCTGAGGAAGTTGCGCGTGAGTTGCATCGCTTGGTGCCGGAGTAGGAAAGCGCGCTGGAGCTCTTCCCGTCTGAGGTCGAGGTAACGGTAACGTAGCCGTAGTTCCTCTGCTGGCAGTTCCTCTTCCGGAGTTCTCGCTATCGGGATCGGTGGTGTCGCCGAGCGGCTCAAGATCTCGAGCTCGGTGACATGGACCTCGATCTCACCTGTTGGCAGGTCGGGGTTCACATTCTCTTGGGGTCGTGCAACGATCTCGCCTTCGATAGCGATCACATCCTCGGCCCGGAGCCGGGCCGCCCGACCCAGTACCGATTTGGGTGTCCACTCTGGGCCGAAGGAGAGTTGGACCCTTCCGGACCGGTCGCGGAGATCGATGAAGATCAGTCCACCGAGGTCACGACGGCGGTGGACCCAGCCGGCCAATTTGGTCCGACTGCCCGCGTCATCTCGTCGAAGGCTCCCGACGATCGTACTGCGCCATGAGGTCGGTAGATTACGACTCATTCCCTCTCCCCTCTATCTTCACGACGTCTTGCCCGTCCGTAGACGAGCCAGAAGCCGAAGGTGAATCCAGCGGCATCGGCGACCCAGTCCATAGGGTCAGCGGTCCTAGTAGGTATGAATGTCTGTTGGTACTCGTCGATCGCGCCGAGTAGGAGTCCACCGGCGATGAGCCAGCCCCAACCGATCCTCTGGCCCGACCGGACCACTCCCCATGCGGCGAGGAGTCCGAGTATCCCATACATCGTGAAATGACCGATCTTGTCGACCGGTATGGGCAGATCGAGCTTCGGTGCAGGGACCGAGCTCCGGCCCCCGATATATAACACGATCGCGGCCCAGATCAGGGCTGGCATGAAGACGATGATACTTTTTCTTGGGTTCAAGCTGCCTCGAAATGACTGAGGATACGGTAGAATTCTTCGGCCGACTCGACATCGGCGAGGCGTTCCCTCATCTCGGGGCGCCGCACGAGTCGTGAGATCCGGCTGAGTGCCTTGATATGGTCGGCCGCAGCGAAATCTGGTCCGATCAGGAGGAAGAAGAGGCGGACAGGCTGCCCATCGAGAGCGTCGAAGTCGACCGGTCGTTCGGTCACGCCAGCAGCGAGACAGAGTCTCGTGACTGCGGGTGTCCGGCCGTGTGGGATCGCGACCCCATGTCCGATGCCAGTCGAGAGGACGGACTCCCGTTCCCTGACCGATTCGAGGACGGCGTCCCGATCGGTAATAGCGCTATCGGTAGCTACGAGGTCGACTAGTTCCTCGAGGAGAGCATCCTTTGTCTCCCCCAGGAGTGGGACCTTTATCCTCCCAGGGGTTATCAGATCGGTCAGGAGCAAGGTGCGCCTCTATTATGGTGAATCCCGAAGTGAATCGGTGCGATACGAGGGTATCCCAGAATCCATGAATCCGATAAGTTAAAGGCTAGTGAGTGGTGTATCAAGCCGATCTACCGGTCTTCACCGGCCGAGAAGGTCGGGTATCAGCCTCGAGTGCGGGTATCCAATGGATAGAATAGTCAGTCTCGGAAGTCCGTCTACCGGTCGCGAGGGCAGTAAACCATTGCCCCTCGCCGAACTCCTCTCCCTTCCCCCAGAGGATGCGGAGGCGACCCTCGGCGAGTATCTCTCAGGTCGGGGTCAGCCCTCATATCGGGTCGGGCAGGTGCTATCCTGGGTCTATGAGCGGGACGCTCTGAGCTTCGATGAGATGACCAATCTTCCCGCAGCAGAGCGCACCGCTCTCATCGAGGCCTTTGGTAGTCTCGCTCCCCGTCAGGCGAGTCAGGAGCGATCGGTCGATGGGACGATCAAACATCTCTGGGAGATGGAGGATGGCGAACTCGTCGAGTCGGTCCTGATCCCTGCTTCGGATGGCAGGATGACCCTCTGTATCTCCTCACAGGCGGGTTGTGCGATGGCGTGTACCTTCTGCGCGACAGGGTGGTCAGGGTACCGTCGTCAACTCAGAGCCGGAGAGATCATCGCGCAGTTCAGGGGCTCGCGGAGGTTTCTCCGTGAGGCCGGACTCGGTGAGATCAGTAATATAGTATTCATGGGGATGGGCGAGCCCTTCATGAACCGTCCGGCAGTGATGCGGGCGTTGAGTCTCTTGAATGGGCCCTACGGGGTCGGTGCCCGTCGGATCACCGTCTCGACGGTCGGGATCGTTCCAGGTATCCTCGAGCTAGCTGAGCGTCCTGAGCAGTTCCGGCTCGCCGTCTCACTTCATGCACCCAACACCGAGTTACGCCGTCAGCTCGTCCCGATCGAGAGGAAGTATCCTCTACCCGAGCTCCTAGCTGCGATCCATCAGTTCGAGGCGGCTGGTGGTAGGAGGGTCACCTTCGAGTATATCATGATCGATGGGATGAATGACACCCCTGAGCTCGCCGTCGAGCTAGCCGAGGTCGCGGGCCGATTCCAGTCCCATCTGAATCTGATCCCCTACAATCCTATCCCGGGCAATCCCTGGCGTCCTACCCCAGTCGAGCGTATCCGGGAGTTCGCCGGTATCCTTGAGTCACGGGGTCTCCCTGTCACTGTCCGTACCCCTCGTGGCCGAGATATCGCAGCGGCATGTGGTCAGTTGGCTGCGGAGCACCAGCTCCGGCCACCGAAGCCCTTCCTCGAGCTCCAGGCGCGCCGGACCTGATCAGGGCAGAGTTGGTCGATCGGTCTCTTCAGGTGCCCAATCTCGTCCGAGTAGGATCGTGACCTCGAGGAGGAGTGTGCTATCTGGCTCACTCCTGACCCTCTCGACTCCGAGTGCTCTGGCCACCGCCTCGGCGTCCTCGAGCTGGCCGACCCGATCGATGACGATCGTGGAATCGAGCCCGAAGTCGGACGCATTTCCGAAGTAGACGACGTCGAAGCCCCTATCCCTGAGGTGTACCGTCGCCCGCCGGGCGAGTCCAGCACTCCCCGCAGCGTTGAGGACCTCGATCCTGACCCGTCCATCGGGAGGCGGGTCGAGGGCGGTCGCCGCCGGCTCGACTCGATCGGGCCGGCGGTCCCTATATCCTATCAGAGCGGAACCGATGAAGAGAGCGATTATGAGGCTCGCGCTGATGAGGCCGAGCCCCAGCAGGCGACTCCTGCGCCCTGGTATCGTCATGCCTTCACTCCCCCCTACTCGCATTCCAGAGGTCGACTGTCTCGGGTCGGAGTGGCTGGCCCCTCTCTATCAGATGAGAGATCCGTTGGGCGAGGACGATGGGAAAGAGTTCGTCGAACCGCTCCGGTAGCTGTGCCCTGATCGAGGCGGTCCAGACCGGATCATAGGTTCGGCCCGGCTCGAGCGCATCGGCCAGGTATAGCGCTCTACCGAGGGTGCCGAGAGAGGGGTGACCCGTAGTATGGTATCTGATCGCGTCGAGGATCTCGGGGTCATCCACCCCCTCCCCCTGGAGGAGTCGGGCGGCCGACGGTCCATGGAGGAGCGGGTCGGGGAGTTCGCGCCGATCGTCTCGTAGGATCTCACGGAGGCTAGCGGGGTCAGCATCTCTGAGTGCGTCATGTAGCCACCCCGTTGCGCGCCAGCGAGTCTGGTCATCTAGGTCGAGCCCGAGTTGCTCTGCCCATCGCCCCAGCAGTTCAGCGACCCGACGGCTATGTTCTAGCCTCGGGTCGGTGATCTGAGCCCATCCTGGGAGGATTCCGTGTGCGGCGCGCTCGATGAGGGGCTCAATCGAAGCCACGCCTGACATATGGTTCGAGGACGGCACGGTTCCTGATATTCGCACCAACGATATAGTTCCAGCCCTTGAGTTCGACCCCACTCCCGATCCAGCTATCGATGATCCGGCAACCGGGCCCTATGACGGTCTCGGCCCCTATCGTCGTCCTCCCCTCGAGGACGACACTCGGGTAGATCACCGTATCACTCTCGATCCTGACATCGACATCGATGAGGACAGTCTCGGGCAGTAGGAAGGTCACCCCTGAGGCGAGGAGGTTCGCGACGATCCGATCACGGATGATGATACCTGCACGGGCGAGGGTATGGCGATCCCGGATCAGTAGGCCCTCCTCTCCGACGACAGAGATAGGATCGAGGCTCGAGCCGAGTGCGGGTAGCAAGCCCTCGGCCGGGAGGGAGGTCATCGCCTCCCCATCTTCTGGTCGCTCGAGCCAGAGGGCGAGGGGCGCATTGTTCTCCCCGATCAGTACCCGTCCGGTGGGCCCGGCGACGAGTTGTGCGAGAGAGTTCGTGAGGGTTGCAGCGGCGGCATCGACGATCAGGACCTTCTCGACCCCTTCGGGGAGGTAGGTGATCACACTATCCCACCAACCCGTATCGTTAGGGACGACGGGTTTGAACTCTAGGTCCCCGATGATCGAAGCTCCGACCTCGTCCCTCGTCAGAAGGATCCGTGCGTCTGGCTTCGGCCTGATCATCGTTACCGAGTTGAGGAGGTGCCAGGCGACATTCTTCCCTGCGAGGGGGTGTAGGTAGGTCGACAACCTGGAGTAGAGCGCGTCCTGATCAGGTGTCCGGAGCGCGAGGGCGATCGCAGCCCAAGCGACCATCGTTCTCTTCAGACTCTACCCACCCCTGAGGGGCCAACTTCCCCAGGGAGGCAGGTACCTATCTCGTCCAGTTCGTGGACTCTCTGTATCATATATCTAGCCGCGTTTTGCAGGCTCGTAAACCTCATCATCGCTGTACTGGTGAGAAAGGGGTCACTCAGGATCGTGTCGGGCGCGGGGGGAGTCCGCCACTGATGAGTTGACGTTGGCGGGAAGCTAATCGCATCTTGGATCGATGTCAAACGGAATACGGTATGATTCACTCCTCAGCCACTACCTTGCTTTGGAGCTCGACCGGGAGCTGAGGCGGCGTCGTCTCCGCTCCCTCTCTCTCGATCGGGAGAGGCGGATCGCAGTCTTCGAGTTCGATGACCTGGCATTGAGCTGGTCACTCCATCCGACTGGTGGTTGGCTTCAGTTCGGCCGGGCCCCGATCACTCCAGATCCGGTCGATCTCTCTCGTCAGAGCAGGGTCTGGCGTGTCGACTCACCGTCTGATGAGCGGCTCATCACCATCGAGCTCTCGACCCCAGCCCGACGTCCAGGGCGGGTGGTAGAGATCGTCGTCGAGTTGATGGGCAACCAGTGGAACCTCCTCGGCCTCGACCCGAGTGGTCGTATCGTAGCCGCCCTCTGGCCGCGCCGGGCAGGTGAACGGCGGCTCTGGCCAGGCCAGCTCTACGAGGCCCCTCCCCCGAGTGGACGTCGTGGTATCGGCACTCCCCTAGGGTTGGAGGAGTGGGAGGAGCTAGTCGAGGGTATCGAGGGTAGGGAGCTCCGTCGTCGTCTGATCAGTGAGGTAGCCTATCTGAGTCCGATCAATACCGGTCCGATCCTCGGTGAGTCTGAGGGCGGGACGGAGGAGAGTCATACCCATTATCTCGGGTTAGCCCGCCTCCCAGATGCCGAGCCCCGGCTCCTCGAGCTGGGCGAGCGTCTCCAGCCCTATCCCCTCCCCCTCCCAGGTATAGACGACGTCCCCTACCCCACCCTCCTCGCCGCTTTCGACGCCCTCAGTCGACAGGGAGAGTCTGAGGGCGAATTGGAGGGCTCACGGGAGGAGGTCAGTGCGATCCCCCTCGAGCTCCTGGCAGGGTTGAGGCAGAGGCTCGAGCGGCTGGAGCGTCGGAAGTCGAGGCTCGAGGCAGAGGTCGAGGAAGCGGTGGAGGATACGGCTCGGCTCAGAGGTGAGGCCGACCTCCTGATGGCGAACCTGCACCGGCTCAGGAAGGGTATGGTCGAGGTCGAGCTCGACGATTGGGAGGGTGGCCAGATATTGGTAGCGCTAGACCCCGCCCTCGATCCGAGTGAGAATGCACGATCACTCTACGATGAGGCCCGTAGGCGAGAGAGGGCGGCAGAGGAGGTCCCCGGCCTCATAGCTGAGGTCGATGCGGAGACCGAGGCATTGTGCGCACTCCTCGAGAGGGCCGAGGCGGGAGAGGCGACTCTGCAAGAGATAGAGGGTGCACTACCCCAACGTCGGCCAGCCGAGAGGGGTGAGGAGGTCGAACTACCCTATCTGCGGTATCGGACTACGAGTGGCCTCGAGGTCCGTGTCGGGAGGAGTAGTAAGGCGAATGATGAGTTGACCTTCCACCACTCATCGCCTGAGGATATCTGGCTACATGCCCGGGGGGTCGGGGGCGCGCATGTGATCCTCCGTTGGGGCCATCGGGAGAGCAACCCCTCGGCCCGTGATATAGCGGAGGCGGCGAATCTAGCGAGTCTCCATAGCAGGGCCCGGAGCTCTGGGGTCGTGCCTGTCGATTGGACGCGCAGGAAGTATGTCCGGAAGCCGCGGAAGTCGGCTCCCGGTCAGGTAGTCTTCGAGAGGGAGAAGACAGTCTTCGTCGAGCCCGACCCGGGGCTGGAAAGACGGCTGCGGCGGTGACGAGGGGCTCGACGACTGCGGACTCGAGGCTATGAGGGCAGCGCCTCCCTGATCGAGGCGAACCACTCCTCCATCCCCTCGGCACCTTCCCTCTCTAGGGTATCGAGGAGTGCGCTCCCGATGATCACCCCATCGGCTACCTCTGCGACCTCACTCGCCTGTACTGGTGTCGAGATCCCGAATCCGACGGCGATCGGGAGATCGGTGATCCCGCGGAGCGCAGCGACCTCGGAGGAGAGGCCACCGCGCAACGTCGTACTCACCCCCGTCACCCCCGTCCTGGAGACATAGTAGATGAACCCCTCCGCGACCTCCGCTATCTCTCGCGCTCTCTCCCGACCGGTCGTCGGGGTGACGAGTCGGATGAAGGCGAGACCCGAATCGCGGAAGGCCGCCTCGAGTGCAGGATCACCTCCGACGGGCAGATCGGTTATCAGGAGTCCGGCAGCGCCAGCCTCCTCGGCATCTCTGATGAAGTCATCGACCCCATAGGCGAGGACTGGGTTGAGATAGGAGAAGAGGACGACGGGTGTCTCATCCCTCCCCCTGAAAGTAGCGAGGGCATCGAGGGTCGTCTGTAGGGAGGCGCTCGCCTCGAGTGCGATCTGGGAGGAGCGTTGGATCGTCGGTCCATCGGCAAGGGGATCGCTGAAAGGGACCCCGAGTTCGATCAGGTCAGCGCCCGCCCTAGAGAGTCGTTCGAGGAGCCCGACGGTCTCTGCGGGTGTAGGGTAGCCCGATGTCAGGTAAGGGATCAGGAGCTTCCGTCCACTCGTCTGGGCCTCGGCGAAGAGCCGTTCTATCTCCATCTTCCCACTCTGTTTCTCTCTCACTGCCTGCATCTCTCTACTCGTCCTCACCTTCTCGCCTGCCCATCAGGGCTGCGACCTCTGCCACATCCTTATCGCCGCGCCCACTCAGTGAGACGACGACTGGTCCTGCCCCCCTCCACCTCTCGGCCTCTCTGACTAGGTAGGCGATCGCATGTGCACTCTCGAGTGCCGGTATGATCCCCTCGAGCCGTGCGAGCGTGGCGAAGGCCTCGAGCGCCTCGGTATCGGTGACCGAGGTATAGCTCGCCCGACCACTCGCTTGTAAGGCAGAGTGCTCTGGACCCACACCTGGATAATCGAGGCCGGCGGAGACCGAATGCGCCTCGAGGACCTGGCCCTCATCATCCTGGAGGAGTTGGCTGAGGGAACCATGTAAGACACCTGGTCGGCCGCGCGCGAGTGCGGCAGCGTGCCTCCCCGTCTCGGTACCCTCGCCTCCCGCCTCGACCCCTATCAGTTCTACCTCTGAATCGGAGATGAAGGGGTAGAAGATACCCATCGCATTCGAGCCACCCCCGACGCAGGCGATCACTGTCGACGGGAGCCGGCCGGTGAGATCGAGGATCTGTTCTCTCGTCTCTCTACCGATCACCGATTGGAGGTCTCGGACGAGACGTGGGTAGGGGTCGGGCCCGACTACGGAGCCGATGATATAGTGGGTATCTTCGACATTCGTGACCCAATCGCGGATCGCTTCATTCGTTGCATCTTTGAGGGTCCTGCTCCCCGACTCGACCCCTCTGACCTCAGCCCCGAGGAGTTCCATCCTGAAGGCATTGAGTGCCTGCCGTCGGAGATCTTCGGCGCCCATGTAGACCACACACTCGAGCCCGAAGAGAGCGCAGACGGTCGCGGTCGCAACCCCATGTTGACCAGCCCCCGTCTCCGCGATGATCCTCTCCTTCCCCATCCTGCGGGCGAGGATGACCTGACCCAGTGCATTGTTGATCTTGTGGGCACCGGTATGGTTCAGGTCCTCCCTCTTGAGGTAGACCTCGACCCCACCGAGGGTCTCTCCCAGGCGCTCGGCGGGGTAGAGGGGAGTCGGCCGGCCCACGTAGGCGTGGAGGAGTCCCTCTAGCTCGGCCCAATACTCAGGGTCGGCAGCCGCCTCTTCGTAGGCAGTGGTCAACTCTTCGAGTGCAGGGATCAGGGTCTCCGGTACATATCGGCCTCCGAACTCACCGAACCGACCGGTCTCAGGTGAGTATTGGAGGACGCTCATCTCATTCATCGTCACATTCCTTCTGGGCCCAGTGCGAGCCCTCCTATCTCTCGTGTCGGATTCAGGTTACTCTCCGCCCAATGCGCACCTTCGAGATGAAGGCCTCGACGAGGTCGGGGTCCTTGACCTTCGGCGCCGACTCTACACCCGAACTCACATCTACCACATCGGGCCGGAGTATCTCGATCGCGTCAGCCACATTCGTAGGGTTCAGTCCGCCGGCGATGACGAGTCCGGTTCCCTCTGGGATCTGCTCGCGCGCTCTTGCGACCTCACGCCAGGGGAAAGGTGTGCCCGTCCCACCAGGTCCCGCGGGACTCCAGCCATCGAGGAGGATCGCGTCGACGATCTCGGCGTACCTCTCGAGCCCCTCTAGGAACTCGTCGAGGTCACGTGGTCTCAGCGCCTTCCAGACCCTATGGCCACTGGAGTTGAGCGACTCGACGAGCTCAGGGCCCTCACTCCCATGGAGTTGGATGACATCGAGACCAAGGCGTTCGGCCTGAGAGTGGACCACCTCGGGCTCAGGGTCGACGAAGACCCCGACGTACCGAGGCCCCGTCGCAGCGCGCAGGATCGCTGCAGCACTCGTCGTACTCTGCGTTCGCATCCTCCCCAGGTCGAGGATCACACCGAGGTAGTCGGCACCCTCCTCTGCGATGAGGACCGCATCCTCAGGGCTACAGACTCCACAGACCTTGACCGCAGGGATCATCGCAGCGCCCGGGGCTGACGTGGTCTCCCGACGAGGGCAGTAGCGGCCTCGGTCAGGTTCGGACTCCGCATCAATGATTCGCCGACGAGGATCGCATCCGCACCAGCTGCACCGAGCCGATCGACATCCTCTGGCCCTCGGATCCCACTCTCGGCTACGAATGTCCGGTCAGGGGGGAGCGTACGACCGAGGGTGAGTGCGACCGCGAGATCGGTGTGGAAGGTATCGAGGTCACGACTATTTATCCCAATCACCGGGGCATCGGCTCTGAGCGCACGCTCGAGCTCAGCCGCGGTATGGACCTCGACGAGGATCCCGAGCCCGAGTTCCCGGCCGAGGGAGATGAGATCGGCGAGGGTAGCGTCGTCTAAGATACGAACTATCAGGAGGACGGCATCCGCCCCAGCCGCCCGCGACTCCCAGAGCTGAAGGGGATCGATAGTGAAATCCTTCCGCAGGATCGGGAGATCGACGACCTGGCGCGCAGCTCGAAGATCGGCGAGGGTGCCCCCGAAGTACTCGGTATCGGTCAGGACACTCAGCGCCGCTGCACCACCGCGCTCATAGGCCTCGGCACAGCTGACGATATCGAGTCCCTCCCTGATCAGCCCAGCGGAAGGCGAGCGCCGCTTGTGCTCCGCGATCAGGGCGACCTCCCCCTCCCGACGGAGGGACGCCTCGAAGGGACGGGGCTGTGGGCTCGACTCGGCAGCATCGCGGAGCGCACGACTCTCGGGCCGGAGCGCAGCTACCTCTCCCCTCTTCGTCTCTACTATCCGGTCTAATATCGTCATACCCCTTGCATTTCGGTATTCATTCGGGTATCATATCCTTCGGTGGTTCTTCGGCTCGTATGGGCCGGTCAGAGGAGAAGGAGGGTTGCCATGTCACTGACCAAGCGCCAGAAGGAGATCCTAGATTTTCTCGAGGAGTCTCTTGCGACGAATGGCTATGCCCCGAGTTATGAGGAGATAGCTGACCATTTCGGTCTGGCCTCCCTTGCGACGGTCCATGAGCACTTGGAGAATCTGCAAGAGAAGGGCTATATCCGAAAGGGGTACAACCGGAGTCGTGCGATCGAGTTGATTCCCCGTCCCCTTCAGGTCTCTGCGGTCGAGCTTCCCCTCCTTGGTCTGGTCGCCGCTGGTCATCCGATCGAGGCGATCCGTGACCAGGAGACGATCGCGGTCCCTGAAGATCTCCTCGGCCGTGGTGGGCACAACTATGTCCTCCGTGTCGAGGGTGACTCGATGATCGATGAGCAGATCAGGGATGGTGACTATGTGATAGTCAACTCGAGGCAGACTGCGGAGAATGGAGAGATGGTCGTCGCTCTAGTAGAGAATGAGTCGGCGACGGTGAAGAAGTTCTACCGGGAGCCCGATGGGAGGATCAGGTTGCAGCCTGCGAACCCGACGATGGCGCCCCTCTACTATGACCCGAACTCGATCATGATCCAGGGGATCGTGGTCGGTGTGATACGGAGGTACTGATCCCGATGAAGAGACCTTTCGTGGTAGGTCGGAAGAGTGGCAGGGGTATGACGATCGTCTATCTTCGTCAGACGGGGATGGCGGTGATAGTAGGTCCGTGGAGTTTGAAGGCGGTCGTCTCGGCGAATTGATCTAGGCGCTCTCTGCGCACCCCAGGCATTCTCTCTGTATCGTTGGAGTAATACCTGGGCCCGGTGCTTCATTGATGAACCTGGGTCCTAATTGTGTCCCTTCACCCTCTCGGTCGCCCTCCTGAGCCTCTGCAGGCTCTCCGCGCCTGCCCCGTCATCGACTGCCCTCTCTGCCTCTCTGACTCCCTCTTCGAGTGAGTCTACTAATCCGGCCAAGTAGATAGCGGCACCAGCGTTGAGTGTGATCGCGGCGCGCGCTGCTGTTGGTCCATCGCCCTCGAAGACGGCTCTGATCAGTGCGGCATTCTCTTCGGGCCCTCCTCCAGCGAGGCCCTTTGCGTCGAGATCTTCCCACCCGAATTGGGCGGGATCGAAGTGATAGTGGTCGAGTTCCCCATCTCGAAGCTCGATCACCTCTGTTCTCCCGATCGGGCTGAGTTCATCGATTCCAGGCTCGCCATGTACGACGAGTGCGCGCTCGTGCCCTAGCTCGAGTAAGGCATTGGCTATCAGTCGTAGGAGTCTTGGGTCGGAGACACCTACGACCTGTCTCGTAGCCCCTGCGGGGTTGGTGAGAGGACCTAGGAGGTTCATGATAGTGGGGAACCCGAGTTCTCTCCTGACTGGTCCGAGGTGTCGCATCGCGGGGTGGAGGAGTGGTGCGAACATGAAGACGATCCCCGCCTCCTCGAGGACCTCGGCCATCTCATCGGGGCTCAGTTCGATCGTGATCCCGAGTGCCTCGAGCACGTCGGCACTACCTGACCTCGAGGAGAAGGATCGGTTGCCATGTTTGGCGATCCTGACTCCTCGGCCTGCGGCCAGGATTGCGGCGGCGGTCGAGATATTGAAGGTCGTGAGCGCACCACCACCGGTCCCGCAGGTATCTACCAACTCTTCCTGGTCTGCGGCCTCGACTGGTATCATCGCGCGGCGGAGTGCCCTGACCCCTCCCGCGACCTCACCTGGCGTCTCGCCTCTGACGCGTAGCCCGGTCAGGAGGCTAGCCGCGTGGACGGGGGTGACCCGGCCGGCCATCAACTGATCGAAGGCCGCTTCGGCCTCGGTAGTAGTCAGGGGCTCTCCACTGCTGACCTTGGTGATGAGGGTGCTGAAGTCGAGTTCGACACCCTTTGCTTCGCTCGTCATCGTCGACCTGTCTTGGGATCTCGATCGGGTCTCTAGGATCCCTGGAAGCTATCTTTTTCGGAGCTTTGCTGTCAACTCGTTCGCCTTTGCTCTCTGGGAGGGTGTCAGGACCTTTAGTGCCTGGTCTCTCGAGCTCGATCTCGTCTCCTCGAGTTCTTTGGCGACCTGACGCATCAGGGCATGGTGTCGGGCCCGTCGACGCCTGATCTCTTGCGCGTCGTCCTGGTCACTGACTCTGGCGAGGCGTCGGCTCGTGGCGCGAAGGTCGAGGAGATCGATATAGATCGGCCTTATCGTCGTCCCGAACTCATTGTCTATTCTATGGAGTCTCCTCACCTGGGTCCGGGAGAGGCCGAGTTCGGAGCGGTGTTCGAGTATTAGTGCTGCGGGGCTCGAGGGGGTGGTCGGCTGGGTATAGAGCGATGCGGAGAGCGCGATCAGGATGATGGCGAGTGCTTTGTATCTGATAGGCATCCTCTTCTGCCTCCATATCTCTTTCTCGACTCACCTCGGACTGAGAGGAGTGCTCTCGGTCCACCCCTTAGATCAGGTGCATCGCCCGTGCCGTAGCCGACGAGTTGAGGGGCGGGACCTCCTAGCTTGACAAGGGGTTGGTGGTTCGTACCTTTCGGGCCGTGTCATATATGGGAGAACGTCGTATCAGATTGACGCTCCAGTACGATGGAGCAGGCTTCTATGGTTGGCAGCGCCAGCCCGAGGTGCGTACGGTCCAAGCCGAGCTCGAGGCAGCCCTCTCGCGGTTGACGAACCGGGAGATACGGATCGTCGGGGCGGGTAGGACCGACCGGGGTGTGCATGCGCTCGGCCAGGTCGCCTCTGCCCTCGTCCCCGAGAGGTGGGATGCGAGCGAGTTGAGACGGGCCTTGAATGCGATTCTGCCCAAGGATATCTGGGTCGCAGAGGCAGAGGAGGTAGACCCTGTCTTCCATGCGCGCTTCGATGCGGTCGCACGGAGCTACATCTACTATGTAGGGACTGCAGAGGAGGCATCCTCGCCCTTCCACCGGAGGTGGTGCTGGCCACTCCTCGAGGGATTGGATGAGGGGGTGCTAGATAGCGCTGCCCGGGCTATCATAGGGGAACACTCCTTCCGTGCCTTTGCCAGGAGTGGGCAGGAGGAGAGGGGTGACCGGTGCACGATCTATGGAGCGCGGTGGGAGAGGTGGGAGGGCCTAGGTCTGACCTTCGAGGTGACCGCGAATCGTTTTCTGCACCATATGGTAAGATATCTGGTGGGCACTATGGTCGATCTGGGTCGGGGACGACGTCCCGCAGACGACCTCCCTGCCCTTCTCGAGGGCGCGCCTGGGCTCCTGACCTCGCCCCCTGCGCCACCGGAGGGGTTATTTCTCAAGTGTGTGCACTATTCGACAATGGATATAGAGGAACTCGAGGAGCCGATCGATGAAGATCTTTCTTGATACCGCCGACCCGCAGGAGATCGCACGTGCCGCTGAGTCTGGACTGATCGATGGGGTCACGACGAACCCATCACTCCTGATGAAGGCTGCGGGCGATGAGGCCTCGCCTCGTGAGATCCTGACCGAGATCTGCGAACTCGTCGATGGACCGGTCAGTGCGGAGGTCGTTGCGACCGATGCAGAGAGTATGATCGATGAGGGCAAGCGCCTCGCGAAGATCGCGGACAATATCGTGATCAAGGTGCCCCTGATCGAGTCGGGGCTGCGCGCTTGCCGGGCCTTCAAGGCTGAGGGGATCGAGGTCAATGTCACCCTCTGCTTCTCCCCGATGCAGGCGCTCCTCGCTGCGAAGGCGGGTGCGACCTATATCTCGCCCTTCGTCGGTCGACTCGATGATATCGGTGGGACCGGTATGCGTCTGATCGAGGAGATCGTCCAGATCTATGGGAACTATGGGTTCGAGACAGAGGTCCTGGTCGCCTCGGTCAGGCATCCGCAGCATGTACTCGATGCGGCGCTCATCGGTGCCGATGTGGTGACGATCCCAGCGAAGGTCCTCTATCAGCTCCTCCAGCACCCTCTGACCGACCGGGGCCTCGATGCCTTCCTAGAGGACTGGGCGAAGCTCCCGGAGGAGCTGCGTACGATCTGACGATGCTGGCCCCCTCGCTCACTCGACCCTTCTCATGGAGGAATCGGATGGTGCTGGGCCTTATCCTCACCATAGCCCTAGGTTCGAGCGCCTGTCTCGCTGAGCCGGAGGTGGCCGGCGGGACCGAGGCGTCGGGCTCACCTGAAGCGATCTTGCCAGAGCCTCCACCGGTCAGGATCACCGAGTGGGAGGACACGCTCCAGGAGTCGTTGATCACGACGCGGAGGACTGCGATCGTGCGGGCGGCAGAGCGAGTCGCGCCCGCAGTGGTGAGTGTGAATGTGAGGCGCCGTGAGCGAGTCCAGGCGCGCTCGCTCTGGGAGAGTTTCTTCCTTCCGCCAGGCGAGCGAGAGGTCTCTGGGCTCGGCTCAGGCTTCATCATCAGGGGTGATGGGATCGTCCTGACGAATGAGCATGTGATCCGCGGGGCCGATGATATCTTCGTGACGCTGAGCGATGGGAGCGAGTACACCGCAGAGCTCGTCGGGATCGATGAGGTGAATGATCTCGCTGTCCTTCGGATCGAGGGTGGGCACGACGAGTTTCCCGCCGCTCCACTCGGTAACTCTGATGACCTGATGATTGGGGAGTGGGTCGTAGCGATTGGGAACCCCTTCGGCTACCTGCTCTCGAATCATGAGCCAACGGTCACGGCTGGGGTCGTGAGTGGGGTGGGCAGAAATATGATACCCGCCGGAGAGAGGGGCTATTACCTCGATATGATCCAGACCGACGCATCGATCAACCCTGGCAACTCTGGTGGTCCCCTGATCAATGCACTCGGTGAGGTGATCGGTGTGAACTCATCGATCCTCTCGCGTAGTGGGGGGAGTGAGGGTCTCGGCTTCGCGATCCCGATCAACCGCGCGCGTCGTATCGCGATCGATCTCCTAGATGATGGTCAGGTCAGGCGGGCGTGGGTCGGCCTCGAACTCGAGGCGGTAGAGGGTGGCCTGACGACGGTCGGGAGTGGACAGCGTGCCTATACTCGGGTGAGCCGTATCGCGCCCGGCTCCCCTGCCGATGAGGCGGGGATCAGAGAGGGCGAGCACCTGATCGCTGCTAGCGGGAAGGAGATACGTGGTCCCCTCGATTGGGAGGCGGTCCTTCTGAACGCAGCGGTCGGGGAACCGATCGAGCTCACCGTAGCGGGTAGGGGTGGTAGAGAACGGGTCGTCCGACTCGTGCCCTCTGACCTACCCTCGGTGACCGCTGATCGGATCAGTGCATTGACCGACTTCGAGTTGGTGACCCTGACCCCGTCGATTAGGGCGGAGTGGCGCCTGCGCAATGAGAGGGGCGCCTTGATCGTATCCCTCTCGGATGTAGCACGACGGATCGGACTCCGGGAGGGTGACCTGATCTTGCAGATCAACCGCCACTCGGTCAGCACCGCTGAGGAGGCGGCGCGGCTACTCGAGGCACTCGCCGGAGAGGGTCCGGTCCAGGTCTATTTCGAGAGGCAGGGCCGGGTAGGTGCGGTACATTTCTATATCAATCGTTGAGGGTGAAATTGTCAGATAGAGTTGGTGGTGTGAGCGCCTCGGAGAGTTATCAGAACCCCCTGGTCGAGCGTTATGCCTCACCTGAGATGAGCCGGATCTTCTCTCCGGCTTTCAAGTTTGGGACCTGGCGTCGGCTCTGGATCGCTCTCGCCGAGGCAGAGAGGGAGCTCGGGCTACCGATCGCGGAGGAGGCGATCGAGGCGATGAGGCGCCACCGGGATGAGATCGATCTCGAGAGGGCGGCAGAGCTCGAGAGGCGACTCCGCCACGATGTGATGGCGCATGTCCATCTCTATGGTGAGATCGCGCCCGAGGCGCGCGGTGTGATCCACCTCGGAGCGACGAGCGCCTTCGTGACCGACAACACTGAGTTGATACAGCATCGCGCGGCATTGGTCCTGGTCAGGGACCGGCTCGTCTCGGTGATCGGGGAGTTGGCCGAGTTCGCGCGCAGGTGGCGCGATCTCCCGACGCTCGGATACACGCATTTCCAGCCGGCACAGCCGACGACAGTCGGGAAGAGGGCTACCCTCTGGATCCAGGATCTGCTACTCGACCTCGAGGAGATCGAGTTCAGACTCGAGCAGGTCAGGTTCCGCGGTGTGCGCGGCACGACTGGTACCGAGGCGAGCTTCCTCGAACTCTTCGATGGCGACCATTCCAAGGTCGAGGCGCTGAATGAGCTGATCGCGGAGAAACTCGGCTTCACTCGCCTCTACCCGGTGACTGGTCAGACCTATACGAGGAAGAGTGATTATGCCTTCCTCTCTACCCTCGCTGGGTTTGGTGCCTCGGCCTCGAAGTTCGCGAACGATCTCCGGCTACTCCAGCACCTGAAGGAGATCGAGGAGCCCTTCGAGTCGGAGCAGATCGGATCATCGGCGATGGCGTATAAGAGGAACCCGATGCGAGCGGAGAGGATCAATGCCTTGAGCCGACACCTGATCGCGCTCTCCCTCGACCCGGCGATGACCGCGGCGACACAATGGCTCGAGAGAACGCTCGACGACTCTGCGAACCGGAGGATCGCGATCCCCGAGGCGTACCTCTCTGCCGATGCGGTCCTCCTCCTCATGCACAATGTTGCGGCGGGCCTCGTCGTCCGGCCGAAGGTGATCGAGCGACACCTAGCTGCGGAACTACCCTTCATGGCGACCGAGACGATCCTGATGCGGGCAGTCAGGGCTGGTGGCGACCGGCAGGAACTACACGAGAGGATCAGGCAGCATAGTATCGCGGCGGCCGAGCGAGTGAAGGACGAGGGGCTCGAGAACGACCTCGTCGAGAGGATCGCGAACGATCCAGCATTCGGGCTTTCAGCCGAAGAGCTAGAGGAGGCGCTGGAGCCGAAACGCTATATCGGCCGAGCCCCAGAACAGGTCGATACCTTCCTAGCCGAGGAGGTCGAGCCGATCCTCGAGAGGTATGCTGACCAGGCTAGTGAGACGGCGCCCGAGCTATGGACATAGGATCACAACACCCTCGGATCGGGGGTGGAAAGGTCAGGGAGCTCTACGATGCAGGTGAGGATCGGCTCCTGATCGTGACGACCGATCGGATCAGTGCCTTCGATATAGTGCTCCCGGCGAGTGTGCCGAGGAAGGGCGAGGTCCTGACGCAGATCACGGCCTGGTGGCTCGAGAGACTCGCCGAGATCTCACCGAACCACCTGATCACCGCTGCGCCCGGGGAGATCATCAGAGAGGTGCCGGGGTTGGAGAGCGTCGTCGAGAGGTATCCGTACGCGACGATGTTGGTGCGCCGGACGAGGCCGGTCCCTATCGAGTGCGTGGTCAGGGGCTATCTCTCGGGCTCGGCATGGGGAGAGTACCGGGAGTCTGGCACCCTCGCTGGTGAGCCCCTCCCGGAGGGGCTGATCGAGAGTGGGCGGCTCGAGCCACCTATCTTCTCTCCGGCGACCAAGGCGGAGGAGGGCCACGACGAGAATATCACCTTCACGGAGGTCGTCGAGAGGGTCGGGCTCGAGACCGCTCTAGCGTTACGCGACCGGAGTCTGGCACTCTACTCGCGGGCCCGGGAGATCGCGGAGGGGACCGGGCTGATCATCGCTGATACGAAGTTCGAGTTTGGGCATCTCGAGGATGGGGATCTGATCCTGATCGATGAGGTCCTGACGCCTGACTCCTCACGGTTCTGGCCACTCGAGGGGTATGCGCCCGGTCGTCCTCAACCCTCCTTCGACAAGCAGCCGGTCCGCGATCATCTTGAGGGACTCGCCGAGCGCGGCCTCTGGTCCAAGTCGGAGCCGGGGCCTGAACTGCCAGAGGAGGTCGTGCTCGCGACCTCGGAACGGTACCTCGAGCTCTTCGAGAGGCTCGTCGGTATGACCCTCGATGAGTGGGAGGCCGACCGGTACGGGGGCTGAGCCAATGGCCAATCGTCTACAGCGGGGTGTGATCATCGTCCCGAGTGCTCTGACACTTGGGAACCTCTTCTTCGGGATCTGGGCGATCGTCTCTGCGACCCGGGGCCACTTCGAGGTCGCCGCCTGGTTGATCGTCCTCGCGGGGCTCGCCGATATGCTCGATGGCAGGGTCGCCCGGGTGACGAAGACGGGCACGAGGTTCGGTGAGGAGTTGGACTCGCTCGTCGATGCGATCAGCTTCGGGCTAGCGCCGGCTCTGATCATCTACTTCCTCTTCCTTGCCGATGGGCAGTGGAGCTGGATCGCGCTCTTCTTCTATACGACTGGGACGGTGATCAGGCTGGCTCGTTTCAATGTCGAGCAGGCGGGCCGGGCGAAGGTCGCCTTCCATGGCCTCCCCTCCCCCGCCGCTGGGCTGACGCTCGCGACCTTCTACCCCTTTAGCAAGACAGACCTCTTCGAGTCGTACCTGGCCGGTCTGCCCTGGCCGAATATCATGATCGGCCTGATGATCGTCCTCTCACTCCTGATGATGAGTCATATCCTCTACCCTGTCGTCCCGAAGTTCGGATTCAGATCGGCGCGCGGTATAGTGATCTTCATCGTCATGATCGGCGTCGTCGTCGGACTGGTGACGATACCCTCTCTGATCGTCTTCCCTGGGCTCGTCATCTATGTGGCGTACGGGGTGATCCGGTCCCTCGTACTCGGCTACTTCGACAAATTGCCGGAACGAGATCCGATGCTCGGTGCCGAGGGCAGAGTCGAGGGGCCTGGGGAGGTGAGGGAGATAGACTATAGGCACCTCTCCCCACGGAGGGGCGCGAAGAGACGTAAGATTCGTGGTGAGGGCCAGGGGCCCGAAGATGGGAGCTGAATATTCATGTCGATAGATAGGGAGGGGCCGATGCGCCACCCGCGTGACTTACCGATCACGGCAGAGCTCGTCGAGGAGCATGGTCTGACGGCGGAGGAGTATGAGAAGATCGTCGGGATCCTCGGACGCGAGCCGTCGTACACCGAGTTGGGCGTCTTCAGTGCTCTCTGGTCAGAGCATTGTGGGTACAAGAACTCGCGGCCACTACTCAGAGAGTTCCCGACCGAGGCGCCCTGGGTACTCCAGGGACCTGGTGAGAATGCGGGGGTGATCGAGGTCGGGGAGGGGTGGGCGGTCGCCTTCAAGATCGAGTCACACAATAGCCCCTCGGCAGTCGAGCCGTACCATGGCGCGGCAACAGGGGTCGGGGGGATCCTCCGGGATGTCTTCACGATGGGCGCTCGACCCTTCGCCGTCCTCAACTCCCTCCGCTTTGGTGACCTGAATGACCCCCATATCAGGTACCTATTCCGTGAGGCGGTCAGGGGTATGGCAGACTATGCGCGCGGTGTTGGGGTCGCGGCACTCGGGGGGGAGGTCTACTTCGACGATGCGTACCAGGGGAACCCTCTCGTCAATGCGATGGCGCTCGGGCTCCTGCGCAGCGATGAGTTGATCAGGGGTGAGGCGGAGGGGCCTGGTAACCCGATCATGGCAGTCGGTGCGCCGACCGACCGGGCTGGGATCCATGGTGCGACCTGGTCGAGCGCGAGTCTAGAGGAGGGCGCCGGGGAGAGAGCCTCAGAGATCCCCGTCGGTGACCCTGAACTCGAGCGGCGCCTGATGGAGGCCTCCCTCGCTCTGATCGCGAGTGGGCATATCGTCGGGATACAGGATATGGGGGCGGCGGGGATAGCGTCGTCTTCGTCGGAGATGGCCGCACGGTCGGGCACGGGTGTCGATATCGATACCGCTCTCGTCCCAACGCGCGTACCTGAGGGCGCACCCCCAATGTCGCCCTACGAGATCCTCCTCTCGGAGACACAGGAGCGTATGCTAGTAGTCGCGAAAGCTGGGCATGAGGATGCGATCGGTGAGATCCTCGCCGAGTGGGAGCTCGAGCCGGCGATCATCGGGTGGGTGACCGATGATGGGATCTATCGGGTCCGGGAGGGCGACCTCGTCGTCTGCGAGATCCCTGGCCAGGCACTAGTCGATGCGCCGACCTATATCAGGCCGGCTGAGGAGTCGGCGGAGGTGATCGCGCTCCGGGACTGGGAGACGAGTGAGTTGGAGGCCGAGTTCGAGGAGATCGATCCGGGCCAGGCGATACGCGAGCTCCTCGGTGCCCCGACGATCGCCTCTAAGCGCTGGGCGTACGAGCAGTTCAGTGTCGACGATGGTGGTGCTGGGGCTGGCGTCGTCTCGCCCCCAGGACTCGGGGCGGGGGTCTACCAGATCCCAGGGACGACGATCGGGATCGCGGCGACGGTCGACTGCAATGGCCGCTACTGCTGGCTCGATCCGAGACAGGGTGGGATGATCGCGGTAGCGGAGGCGGCGCGGAACTTGGTCTGTAAGGGCGCGCGGCCTAGGGCGGTGACGGACAATCTGAACTTCGGTAGCCCACTCGACCCGACGGTCTACCACCAGATGCGGGAGTCGGTCCTCGGGATCTCGGAGGCGTGTGAGGTCTTCGAGACACCGGTGGTGAGTGGTAATGTCTCCCTCTTCAATGAGAGTCCGCGCGGTGCAATCTACCCGACCCCAACTATCGGGATGGTCGGGGTGATCGAGGATATAGACCTCATCGTCGGACCGGGCTTCGTCGAGGAGGATGACGTGATCATACTCCTTGGGACGAATACCGATGAACTCGGGGGCTCGGAGTACCTGCGGGTAATACACGATCTGGCGCGGGGCGCTGTGCCTTCGGTCGATCTCCAGGCGGAGCGGAGCCTCCAGGAGACGATCCTCGAGCTGATCGGGGCGCGACTGGTCCGGAGTGCACAGGACTGCTCTGAGGGCGGGCTCGCAGTCGCACTCGCCGAGGCCGCGATCCTCGGGCATGGGGGAGCACGGGGGGTCGAGGTAGAGCTCGACGATCAGATCGCGCCGATCCCACTCCTCTTCGGGGAGGCACAGGGTCGGGTGGTGATCTCAGCACGACCGAGTCAGGTGGACGAGGTCCTCACTATCGCCGAGGAGAACGAGGTCCCTGCCCAGGAGATCGGGAGGGTCGGAGGGCCCGGCGGGACATTCGAGATCAGCCTCGTCGGAAAGGGTAAGGTGATCGGGGTCCCCGTAACCGAACTAGCCGAGATCTACGAGGGCTCTATCCCGAGCCTGATGGAGGGCGAGGGAGGGGCCTGAGAGCGAGCCGAGGGCACGGCCCTGGACCGAACTGCCCAACCCGAAGGGGGTAAGAGCACCGGTCGGGAGGAGTCCCGACCGGGCATCTCTTTCTTTACATCAGTACATGATTCAGGGGGGACCACGGACTCCTAATGTGTGGGATCGTCGCCGTTACTGGGATTGACAATGCAGCCGAGCTAACCTTCCTCGGCCTATACGCACTACAACACAGGGGACAGGAGGCAGTAGGGATCTGCGCGATCTCGGATGAACGCGCACGAGTAATCAAGTCGACAGGGCTCGTCTCTGAAGCATTCGATGAAGAGAGGTTGCACGAGCTGCCAGGACGGCTCGCACTCGGCCATACCCGCTACTCTACGGCGGGTGGACCGGGCCTCTACAATGCTCAACCCCTCCTCGTCCGTTACCACCAGGGCGATCTCGGCCTCGCCCACAATGGGAATATCACGAATGCACGGACACTGAGAGAGGAGATGGTGAGGGAGGGTGCGCTCTTCCAGTCGACGATCGACTCGGAGGTGATCATCCACCTGATCTCTCGGTCCCGAAGGTCTACCCCTGATGAACAGGTCCAAGAGGCGCTCTCGAAGCTCACGGGCGCCTTTTCTGTCCTGATCACCATCGGCGAGACCCTCTACGCGGCGCGAGACCCCTGGGGCTTCAGACCACTCGTCCTCGGACGAAAGGCGGGGGGGTATATCGTCGCGAGTGAGACCTGTGCGCTCGATCTGATAGGAGCGGAGTACGTCCGCGATATAGAGCCCGGCGAGTTGATCAAGATCGAGGATGGCGAGATCACACCACTCTCTGGTCCAGGACGGGCCGAGAGGGTCGCACCATGCATCTTCGAACTCGTCTACTTCTCCCGACCCGATTCTAGGATCTTCGAGGCGAGTGTCGATCGGGCGCGCCGCGCCTTTGGACGGCAACTAGCACGCGAGCACCCTGTCGAGGCGGATTGCGTCTTCAGTGTGCCTGATTCCTCGAACTCGGCAGCACTCGGCTATAGCGAGGAGAGTGGGATCCCACTCGAACTCGGACTGATCAGGAACCACTATGTCGGCCGAGCATTCATCCACCCCACCCAGGCAGGCCGCGATTTCAAGGTCAGGGTCAAGTACAACCCTGTCCGTGAGGTGATCGAGGGTAAGAGGGTGGTCGTGGTGGATGACTCCCTGATCAGGGGCACGACTAGTCGCGGCCTCGTCTCAGTGATCAGGGAGGCGGGGGCGAAGGAGATACACCTCAGGATAGCGAGCCCTCCTGTCATATCACCCTGCTACTATGGGATCGATCTTCCTGATCGAGATGAACTGATCGGGGCACAGTTGGACGTGAGCTCGATAGCCGAAGAGATCGGGGTCGATTCACTCGGTTACCTCTCCCTCGAGGGACTGGAGGAATCGGTCGCAGGATATGGTCCCTTCTGTAACGCCTGCTTCTCAGGCAACTATCCCGCACCCCTGGTCGATCTCGAGAGGGGTAGATAGGGGGACCGATTCGACGATCCAGCCCCAGTGATCGCTGGCACGAATATTGACCAAAGGTGCCCCTCTACTTGCCGGTCGTATCCACACAAAAGAGAGGGAGCGAGGCGATGCTGGGGAGGCGGGTCTACTATTTCGGGGCTGAGCAGGTCGATGGTGCGGCGGAGGCGGTAGAACTCTTGGGGGGCAAGGGTGCTCACCTGGCGGAGATGGTGCGCTTGGGTATACCCGTGCCCCCCGGTTTTACGATCACGACCGAGGTCTGCCGCTACTTCCACGAGCATCGTACGCTCCCCCCAGATCTCACCGAGGAACTCGAGGCAGCAATCTCCCGGATCGAGGGTGAGACAGGTCGTGAGTTCGGCGCACCCTACACCTCCCCAGGTGGTATCCCACTACTCCTCTCTGTTAGAAGTGGAGCACCGGTCTCGATGCCGGGGATGATGGACACGGTCTTGAACCTCGGTCTCAACCGCGAGAATGCTATGGCCCTAGCCGTGGCGATGGGCAATCCACAATTCGCCTACGACTCCTACCGTCGTTTCATCGAGATGTATGGCGAGATCGTGCTCGGCCTCCCGCGAGCCCTCTTCGAGGAGAGGGTCGAGGGTTGGAAGTACGACGCAGGTGTCCGCGAGCTCGATGAGCTCGATCCGACCGACCTCCTAGCCCTAGCCGACTCACTCGAGATACTGGTCCGGGAGACGAGTGGAGAGGGGATCCCGGTCGACCCATGGGAGCAGTTAGAGCGCGCGATCGAAGCGGTCTTCGACTCATGGCACAATGAGAGGGCCCAGGCCTACCGCAGGGTCCACGGGATAGACGATGAGCTGGGCACCGGGGTCACGGTGATGACTATGGTCTTTGGGAACCTCGGGGAGGATTCGGGGACTGGCGTCGTCTTCACCCGTGATCCTAGTAATGGCGAAAATCGGATTTTCGGAGAATTCCTGTCGAATGCCCAGGGGGAGGAGCTGGTCGCTGGGGTGGAGGATCCCCTGCCTATCAGCGATATGGCGCTCCATTTCCCCGAACTCTACCTCGAATTAGAGAAGATCTGCGGGCTCCTCGAGGCACACTACTCTGATATGCAGGATATCGAGTTCACCTTCGAGAGGGGCCATCTCTATATCTTGCAGACGCGTACCGGTAAGCGTACAGCCACGGCGGCGGTCCGGATCGCGGTCGACCTCGCCGATGAGGGGCTGATCGACCGGGAGGAGGCGCTCCTCCGGGTTTCAGCCGAGGAACTCGATAGACTCCTGCACCACCAGATCGAGCCTGGGGCAAAGGCTGCCCTTCTAGGTCGAGGCCTCCCTGCCTCACCTGGGGCAGTCTCGGGACGGGTCGTCTTCGATTCTGAGGAGGCGATCACACTCGCCGGCGAGGGGGAACGAGTGATCCTCGTCCGGGGCGAGACCTCGCCTGATGATTTCGAGGGGATGGTCGCAGCGAGTGGTATATTGACGACGAGGGGTGGGATGACCTCACATGCTGCCGTGGTCGCCCGGGGGATGGGGAGGCCCTGTGTGGTCGGAGCAGGTGAGATCACGATCGATCAGGGTGCTCGGCGCTTGAGATCAGGCGACCTCATCGTCGAGGTGGGTGAGTGGATCACGATCGATGGGAGTGAGGGTCAGGTCCTGGTAGGCAAGGTCCCGACGGTCGAGCCGGAGCCGAGCGCGGAGTTCGAGAGATTACTCAGTTGGGCGGATGAGTACCGTCGTCTCGGGATACGTGCGAATGCTGACACGCCCGAGGATGCGGCCCGTGCTCTCGAGTTCGGGGCCGAGGGCATCGGTCTCTGCCGTACAGAACATATGTTCTTCGGGGAGGATAGGCTCGCTCTTTTCCGGGAGATGATCCTGGCGCCTGACACAGAGGGTCGTGCGAGCGCCCTAGACCGGCTCCTACCACTCCAGAGGGAGGATTTCGCAGGGATCTTCAGGGTAATGGCTGGACTACCGGTCACTATCCGGCTCCTCGACCCCCCTCTACATGAGTTCTTGCCCTCTAGTCCTGCTGAGGTATCTGAGTTGGGTGTCCGCCTCGGGCTCACACCTGAGACCTTGGCTGGGGTGATCGAGGAACACCGGGAATCGAACCCTATGCTCGGCCATCGTGGGGTCCGGCTCGGGATAACCCGGCCTGAGATAACGGAGATGCAGGCGCGCGCGATCTTCGAGGCGGGGATCGGGATCTCCGAGGAGGGGCTCGAGGTGCGGCCGGAGATCATGGTCCCCCTGATCGCGACCGATGCAGAGTTCATCGCGCAGCGTGGTGTGATCGATCGGGTAGCGCAGGAGGTCTTCGAGGCGGCTGACCGGGAATTAGAATACCTCGTCGGCACGATGATCGAACTCCCGAGAGCAGCCTTGCAGGCTGGGAAGATCGCGCGGCATGCCGACTTCTTCTCCTTCGGCACCAATGACCTGACACAGACGACCTTCGGTATCTCTCGTGATGATGCTGCGACCTTCCTCCCCCGATATGTGGAGGAGGGTCTCCTCGAGGAGGATCCCTTCCAGGTCCTCGATCAGGAGGGGGTCGGCCGACTGATCTCGATCGCTGTCGAAGAGGGGCGCACGATCGAGCCAGAGCTCCAGGTTGGGGTCTGTGGGGAGCATGGGGGCGAGCCGCACTCGGTAGACTTCTTCGAAGGCGTGGGACTAGACTACGTCTCCTGCTCACCATACCGGATTCCGGTGGCACGACTCGCTGCTGCGCAGGCCCGGATCTCGTCTTGCCGTCAGGGGGCACCCGAAATAGATTCGGGGCATGATGAAAAAGAGCTATCTTCCGAGACTGCAAGGGCTACGAGTAGCGCTAGGCGAGCGCCGGGCGAGCCTGATCCTGACTCTACTCCTCTACCTCATGACGACAGCGTGCGCCGGGCCGAGCCCCTGGCGCGGCATGGGTTCGACGGCGAGTCCGAGGGGAGCGAGTGAGGGACCGAGTGCCGAGGAGACCGAGGTCGAGAGGAGCGAACTCGTACTCCTCGGGACAACCGATGTCCATGGCTGGATCTACCCCTACGACTACTATACGGGCGAGGAGACCGAGAATGGCTTAGCTCTCCTGAAGCCATTGATCGATAGTGTACGGGCGGCAAACCCTGGACGGACCTACCTCTTCGATTCGGGGGACATCCTGCAGGGTAATCCCCTCCTCTCCTACCATGCCTCGGCGAGCCGGGCCGCACTGGCTGGGGTGGAGGGGGATGGCACGACCGAGATAACGGGTCGGGATCGAGTCGGTGCCCGGCCGAACCCGATCATCAGGGCGATGAACCTGATCGGTTACGATGCGGCGGCGATCGGGAACCATGAGTTCAACTATGGGCTCGATCACCTGGCTAGTGCGATCGGTGAGGCCAACTTCCCCCTCCTCTCGGCAAATATCTTTCACCATGGCACTACGGAACATGCTTACCAGCCCTATGCCCTGATCCCACACCTCATCACTGAGGACGACACCCTCTGGATCGGGGTCACAGGGAACACACCGCCCGGCGTGCATGTCTGGGACCGAGCACATGTAGAGGGGAAACTCGAGTTCAGGGATATAGTCGCCTCGGTCGGGACGGCGGTAGAGGCGCTCAGGGGGGAGGGTGCGGATCTCATCGTCGTCCTCTCCCATGGGGGGCTCGAGGGGACGAGCTATGATACCGCGACGACGGGGTTGAGTGCGGAGAACGAGGTCGCCCGGCTCGTCGAAGAGGTGAGTGGTATCGACCTGGTACTCCTTGGTCATACACACCGTGAGCTGGAGGATAGCCTGATCGTGACGGGTGCAAATCCCGAGGGGGTCCTCCTGACTCAGGCTGGGAACTGGGCGCGTAGCCTCGCGGTCGCGACCCTCGAACTCGAGCGGGGACCAGACGATGAGGGGTGGCGGGTCAGTAGACGTCATGCTCGACTCCTCAGGCCCGACCCGGCGCGCGCCGATACGGCCTTCCTCGACTCGATGCGTTGGGAGCATGAGAGGACGGTCGCGTACGTCAACTCGGTGATCGGATACTCCCCAGTCCGGTGGGAGGCTCGGGAGTCGAGGGTGAGGGATACCCCTATCCTAGATTTCATCAATGAGGTCCAGCGTAAGGTCGCGGGTACCGACCTCTCGGCTGCAGCAGCTTTCAACCTGAATGCGGTGATCCCCGAGGGGGAGATCACCGTAGCCGACCTCGCCGGTCTCTATGTCTACGACAATACCCTACGCGCGATCAGGATCACAGGTGCAGAGCTGAGGGAGTTCCTCGAGAAGTCGGCCGAATACTATCATGGGTGGCCGGCCGACGAGGGTGAGACGGTCACGAACTTCTCGGTCCCGGGCTACAACTTCGATGCGGTGAGTGGGGTCGAGTATACGATCGACCTCTCGCGTCCAGTCGGCCAAAGGGTGATCGAGCTGAAGTACCGGGGGGTTCCGGTCCCGCCTGAGCAGAGCTTCACGATGGCGATCAACAACTACCGCCAGGGTGGTGGTGGTGGGTACACGATGGTCGCCGATGCGCCAGTGATCTACGACCGACAGGAGGATATCCGCGAGCTCCTGATCGAGGAGGTCAGGAGACGGGGCACGATCAGGCCGGAGGATTATTTCGAGGAGAATTGGCGGATCATCCCCGAGGCGGCCCACGAGGTCGCGATCGAGGAGCAGAATCGGGGTCGGCGTACCGCTGACACTGGAGTCGGCACCCCTGGGAGGAGGGGTGAGGAGGTCGAGCTGAGGGTGATCGCGACGAACGATCTGCATGGCCGACTCCTACCTGAGAGGTATGCCTGGAGCGAGGGCCGAGAGGTCGGGGGCGCGGCGACGCTAGCGACGTACTTCCAACTCGAGAGGGAGGGATTCGCAGGACCGACCCTGATCCTCGATGGGGGCGACCTGATGCAGGGGACCCCACTCTCGAATCTGACGGAGGGCCGGGCAGCGATCGAGTACTTCAACCGCGCGGGTTACCAGGCGGCGGCGATCGGGAACCATGAGTTCGATTGGGGGACCGGGACTCTCGAGGAGAGGATCGGGGACGCGGAGTTCGGGTGGCTCACAGCGAATGTCTTCGTCGCGGGGAGTGATACGGCGCCCTCATGGGCAAAGCCAGTAGAGATCTTAGAGGTCGATGGGGTGAGGGCCGGGGTGATCGGCCTCACGACCGAAGAGACACCCGCGACCACGATCCCGCACCATGTCGAGGGACTCGAGTTCAGGGATGGAGCGGAGACGATCGACCGGTGGGTGCCCCGGCTACGGGCAGAGGGGGTCGACTTCGTGATCGTAGTTGCACATGCTGGAGCGATCTGCGAAGAGGATGAGAACTGCGAGGGGGAGATCATCGATTGGGCCGAATCGGTCTCGAACCGGCCCGACCTGATCGTCGCAGGCCATACGCACCGGGTCGTGGCTACTCGGGTCAATGGGATCCCGATCGTCGAGGCGGGCTCGTATGGGACCCGGTACGCCGTCGTCGACCTGCGCCGGATCTCTGCCGACAGTGTCCAGGCCTGGATCAGGGGTGTCCCCGTCACCTATACCGATTGGGTGGTCCCCGATAGTGCGGTCGAGGCGGTGGTCGAGGAGTACCACGCCGAGATCAGACCGCGCCTCGAGGAGGTGATCACGACACTGGCCGAGCCACTCCGCCGGGGTACGACGAGCGCCGCAGGGGAGGACCGGACGGGGGAGTACCCCCTCGGCAGACTGATCGCGGACGCGCAGAGGACGAGTGGTTCATCAGAGCTCGCCCTGATGAACAATGGCGGGATCAGGATCGAACTCCCGGCTGGACCGATCACCTGGGGCACCCTCTTCGAGTTACAACCCTTCGGGAACCGGCTCGTCCGCCTCGAGCTTCGGGGCTCAGATATCAGAGCTGCTATCGAACACCTCCTCGCCGGACCGAGGCCGATCGCGCACCTGAGTGGCGCACGGGTCGGGTATGACTCGAGGGCGCCAGTGGGTGAACGGGTCAGGGAGATCGTCCTCGATGATGGTAGGGCCCTGGAGGACGACGGGGTCTATACCATGACAGTCAACGACTTCCTCGCCGCGGGTGGGGATGGGTTCAGCTCGCTCCTCGAGGCAGTGGGACGGGACGAGCTAGGGATCACCGACCTCGATGCCCTGATCGAGTACCTAAGAGGGCTGCCCGAGCCGGTCAGGGCGCCCGCCGAGGATAGGTTCATCGATGAGAGCTCGATAGCACGAGAGCGGGCGACAGTCAGAGCAGAGGCAGCGTAGTGACAGGAAAAGGATTCAAAGCGAGAAACTTGTGGCGAAGATAGATAGAGAACAGCTGAAGGCGCTCCCGAAGGCGGAGCTACATGTGCACCTCGATGGGAGCCTCCGGCCGGAGACGATGATCGAGCTAGCCCGCGAGTCGGGCGCCGAGCTACCGGTCTGGGATCCAGAGGCGCTCCGCGAGCATATGCATGTCAGGGACGCGCGCGACCTCCTCGATTACCTCGCACGGTTCGAGATAACACTAGGGGTGATGCAGAGCGAGGAGTCGCTCGAGAGGATCGCGTACGAACTCGTCGAGGATGCGGCCGAAGAGAATGTCAGATACCTCGAGGTACGCTACTGCCCTGCCCTACACACCGAGGCGGGACTCGCCTTGGCCGATACAGTCGACGCTCCCCTTCGTGGCCTCGCCCGCGCCGCAGAGGAGTTCGGGGTCAGAACTGGTCTGATCATCTGTGGGCTGAGGCATATGGATCCGAGTTCGGTCCTCGAGATGGCTGAACTCGCTCTCACTTACCAGGGCCGGGGCGTCGTCGCCTTCGATCTCGCTGGGGGTGAGGCGGGGAATCCACCGACGAAGTTCCAGGAGGCCTTCGACCTCGTCGCCGTCGAAAACATGCCGATCACGATCCATGCTGGGGAGGCAGCGGGTCCGGAGTCGATCAGTGAGGCGATCCACCGCTGCCGAGCGAACCGGATTGGACATGGGACCCGACTCTATGAGGATCCCGACCTCTTGGGGTATGTGAACGACTTCCGGATCCCTCTCGAGATCAATCTCACCTCGAATGTCCAGACACGCGTCACTCCGCGACTGGAGGAACATCCCCTCCGGAGATACTATGATGCAGGACTCGTCGTCTCGCTCAACACAGACAACCGGTTGATCAGTGGGACGACCTTGACCGACGAGTATCTCCGCGCGCACGAGGCGCTCGACTTCGATTGGGATGAACTCTGTGACCTAGCCCTTATGGGCTTCGAGAGTGCCTTCCTACCGCATGAGGAGAAGGTCGAACTGATCGAAGAGGTTGGACGCGAGATGGGAGTAGTCGGGTTCTAGTTCTAGAGAGCTAACTATCGAACTGTCTTGTCTCTGCCTTCCCGGTACCGAGGATCGAGCTGAGGACCCTGCCCTGGTAATCGAGATCGGTGAACAGACGATAAGCAAGAGGAGAGTGGTACCGGCGGTACGGGGAGGCAGAGATACGCTCGCGTTCGTACCGCGCGGTCTCCAGCCAGCCACGTCGAATCTCATCGTGCTCGAGGATGACTCTTGGGTGAGAGAAGCGGACGAACCAGGGTGTATCGTAGATGCCTTCGCCTCGGTGCGGGTCGAACCGACTGTATCTCACCGCGAGGGAATTGATCTCCGACAACTTGTCGAAGAGTGGGTCCCAGATGACTGCAGCCATATTGCCATGGCGAGATCGCTGGGTCGCAAGTACATAGCGACTATTGACAGTGATCGGCAATAGATATTCTGCGTGGCCCTTCGGGAGTGACGCGTTCAGACGGGGGTCGAATGGGCCCAGCTCGAGGGTCTCGATGAGGAGACGCGCAGCCTCGAGATAATCCCGTATCCAGGCGGGATCTCCTATGGCGTTGAGGTGTCTGTGTAACCTTTCGACCTCGGGATCCATGCGGATTGGGGAGCTCATGGGTCTATCTGGGCACGAGAACGAGAAGGGCCTGGAGAACGATCTATGAACGCCCCCTCCCCGATCATTGCATCTTACACCGCTCCTGTCAACACAAAGAGATCTTTCTCGGGGCTCTCGGGCCCAGCTCGAGGGCTTCCAACCCCGGCTCCTCGAGGAGAGGGACGAGTGAAGCTGTGCTGCCGCGGAGGGTGTAAAAGTGCGCACAGGTCGGCCTCCCTTTTGACCTGTGCGCACTTTTACTCCCTGCGGACTACCAGAGGTGATCTACCAATGGAGATGGGGGAGCGGCCCCTGCCACTCCCCCACCCCCACACCATTGAGTCGATCAGCAGGCCATTTACTCCTGGCTGCTGATCGCTGAGTTCTGGCTCAGTTGAAGGTGTACCTCACGGTGAAGAGGATCTGGTAGACGTCGAGTGATCCGACAGTCTGCTCGAGCCGCTTGTCGATGAGCTCACCATCGTAGCTCCGAAGCCTGTAGATCATCTCACCGTTGTCATCGGCGCCTCCGTAGATCAGTGGCTGGTTGGTGACGAGTCTCCTACCGACCCCCCACTTCGAGTTGAGCATATTCCCGACGTTCCGGATATCTGCCCTGAGCTGGAGGGTGTTGTTCTTCCCTCCGATCCCGGTCAGGATATCCTGCGAGATGCTGAGGTCGGTCCGGTAGACCATGGGGAGGAAGACGGCATTCCGCTCGGCATACTTACCCCGATGCTTCCGGAGGTAGGGATCGTTCTCGATATAGGCATCCCAAGCCTCTGCCTGCTCAGCTGCGGTGAAGGTCGAGCCACCGGCGCTGTACTCCTCGAAATTCATCTCCGACTTGTCCTTGTGGATATAGATCAGGTCGTTCTCATATCCATCCCCATTGGCATCACCCTGGAAGATATAGCTGGTGTTGCCCTGGGTCCTTCCCTCGGAGAAGAGCGAGATAGTCGTATTCCTATCACCGAAATACTGTCCGGTGTAGGAGAGTGCGAGGAATGCCCTATGGCCTGGCGAGTTCGCCGAATAGCCGATGCCAGGGTTATTCGGATCACCGGCATGTGGGTTGTTCGTCCATGAGCCAGCGGCGACCGAGCCCGGGTTGACTGTATTCTTCGAGACGCCGTAGCTGTAGCCCAGTTTGGCGTAGAGTCCATCCTCGAATGCCTTCTCGAGTGAGGCGGCGATATTCCAGGCATAGCCTACGCTCTGATTCTTCAGGACGATAGCGGTCGAGATATTATCGTGGATCCTTGGGTTTCCACTGTAGCCAGTCCAACGGGGGCGCGCATCGGCCCCGGCGTACTGACTATTCGCCTCGGGGAGATTCGCATTGATGTAGTAGATCCCGTTGACGTCCTTATTGTAGATGAACTCCGCCGTTCCAATCATCCCCCAGGGGAGCTGCTGATCGACAGCGATATTGCTCCTCCAGACCTGGTTGAACCTGAAGTCGTTGTCGGTCAAGGCGAGCTCATAGCTTGCGGCGGGGTCACCCGTTACCGTCGCCGGCTTATAGTGGTGCGGGTCAGGGTTGAAGGGGAAGTCATTGGTATCGTCTTCCTGGATGAAGCCAGTCAGGACACCGGTATTCCCGATCTGGTTGGAGATCCAGACATATGCTGGTCGACCAGTGAAGATACCCGTACCACCCCTGACCTGCGTCGTCCGGTCACCAAAGGCATCCCAGTTGAACCCGAGGCGCGGCGAGAAGAGGACCTTCGTCGAGGGCAGGCTACCCGTCGAGTACTGTACATCCTTCCCATCCTCATCCCTGAAGGTGAGGGCATCGGCATCGGCATTCGTGAAGGCCGTATTCCCGAAGGACGGCATATCGAGCCTGAGCCCGAGGGTCAGCCGGAGATTGTCATTGACCTGCCACTCATCCTGTCCATATATACCCGCGTAGAAGACCTCGAGGGGCTGGAGTGGCTTGTCCATCCCTGGGATATTCGCGTATCTGACCTGGAACCGTCGGAGCTGGACCGGCGAGCTCGTCCGGTTCGGGTTCTGCAGGTAATCATTCGCGTCGGTGTAGAAGTCGTCCAGCGAGTTGTAGACGTATACGCTCTGCGAGCCTGGGAAGAAGACATTCTCAGAACGGTACTTCTCGAGGCTCGCACCGAGGGTGAAGCTATGGTTCCCCTTGTGGATCGTGAAGTTGTTCTGCAACTGATAGCTCGTGTACCGAACCTCATTGTTCGGAGTGAAGGGCTCCGCGCCGAAGGTGGTGTAGTTCATCCCATCCTCATGGATCTCGACGAGGGGGAAGAAGCTACCCTTGAGCTCGCGACTCTCATCATTGTCGGTGTAACCGATGATGAGATTGTTCGACATATTCGTGCCGATGATCGAGTTCCACTCACCGACGAGGGATCGGTTGTTCTCGAGTTGCCTATAGTTGGAGTTAGCAAAGTTGAGCGAGTTTGGGCTCGTCCTCCGCCTACCCAATCCGAGTGAGGATGAGTTCGAGAGGAGGACGTCGTTGCCCGCATCGAGGTGCGAGTAGCGGAGGCTCAACTTGTTCCGATCATTGAGGTTGTAGTCGAGCTTGACCAGGTAACGACGGCCTGGTGTCTCCCCATCGTAGTTGTCGTACCCACCCGTCTCGTACCCGAAGTTGTTCTTCAGGAAGAGGCTCAACTCATCTAGGGTCTCGGCATCGACCCTGGTGATCGACCCCCCGACTACCTCCCCCGGCCGCCGTGCACGCCAGGTCGTTGCGGGTGAGGTCTTGTTCTCATCCTCTACACTTGCGAAGAAGAAGAGCTTGTTCTTGATGATCGGGCCACTCGCCCAGGCCCCGATCTGGGAGAAGTTGAAGTTGCCGGGGTTATACATCTCGTCCCTGGCCCAACGTCCCATATTGCCGTCGCCCTGGTACTGGTAGTAGAGCGAGCCACGGAATTCATTGTCCCCACTCTTGGTGACGGTATTGACGCCGGCTCCGACGAACATACCCTGTCTGACATCGTAGGGCGCGATATTGACCTGGATCTGCTCGATCGCCTCGAGGGAGATCGGTGCGACCCCTGCCCTATCACCTGGCTGATCGGCGAGACCGAAGGAGTTGTTGAAGTAGGCACCATCGATCGTGATATTGTTGAGCCGCCTATCCTGCCCGGCAAAGGAGATACCCGATGCCTGGGGGGTCAGCCTGGTGAAGTCCTCGATCCTACGGGAGATGACAGGCAGGTTCGAGATCGCCTCATTGCTGACGGCGGTCGCGGCACCGGTCCTCTCAGAACTCATGACCGCGCCTCTCTCACCCATGACCGTGATTCCCTCGAGTGCGATCGCACTCTCGGTCAGTGTGAACTTGAGATCGGTCGCAGCTCCCAGGTTGATCGTGACACCCTCACGGGTCTGCTCCTGATATCCGAGGGAGGAGACAGTGATCTCGTAGGGACCACCGACCCTCATCCCTGGGATCATGAACCTTCCATCTGCGCGGCTGAAGCCCTGGTAGGTCGTACCTGATGGGGTATGGACCGCGACTACATTAGCACCCGAGACTGGAGCACCACTCTCCGCCACGACCTGCCCGATGATCGACCCAGTCGTCACCCCCTGTCCGTGGAGTGGTATCGTGCCGACCAGCAAGAGTAGTGGCAGATAGAGGAAACCCACTATTGATCGTCTCATTGAGCCCTCATCTCCTCAGAGATCAAAGGTTTGTATTTTTTGATCGTGCTGGTGATACGAGCCTTTCATCTGAGAGCGCACCCTGAAAAAAGGCGAGCCGGCCCCGCTCGAACACCCTCTCAGTGGGGGTTCGTGCAGACCAGACTCGCCTGTATGAGCTCGCATTGTGCCCGTGTGGTAGTCACCAGCTTCAGTGCGGTTAGCCGTCCTTTACGGCCTATCCGGTAGCACGTCGACCAGTACTCGGCCAACGTCGCTGGTCAAGATATAGGTGAGAGCCGATCTACGCAATATCGGCTCTCACCGATCTCATTTCCCTACTATATCCAACCGGTATATCAGAGCGCCTCGACCTTTTCGGCCGGTTCCTCCTGAGCGAGGAACTCCTCTGCGAGGTCGACGAACTCACTCGTCCCGATATAGAGTGGGACGCGTTGGTGCAGATCCTCGGGCTCGATGCTGAGGATATCGCGCTGGCCATCAGAGGCCCTGCCCCCTGCCTGCTCGACGATCATCGCTAGTGGCGCCGCCTCGTAGAGGAGCCGGAGCTTGCCATTAGGACTCCTCGAATCACCTGGGTACATGAAGAGACCACCGTAGAGGAGGTTCCGATGGAAGTCGGCGACGAGGGAGCCGATATACCGTGAGGTGAAGGGCTTCTCATTCTTCCCATCGACTCCCTTCAGGTGATCGACGAGCGCTCTCTGCTGGGGTGACCACCGGGCGTAGTTCCCCTCGTTACAACTATAGATCCTCTGGCCCGGCTTTGGGATCTCGATATTCGGGTGGCTGAGTAGGAACTCACCGATCGAGGGGTCGAGGGTAAAGCCGTGGACCCCTGCCCCCGTCGTATAGACGAGCATCGTCGAGGAGCCGTAGACTACATAGCCCGCCGCGACCTGCTTGTGGCCTGGCTGCAGGCAGTCCTCGAGCCCACCACGCGATCCCTTCGTGATCTTCCGGTGGATGGAGAAGATCGTGCCGATAGAGACATTCGCGTCGATATTAGAGGAGCCGTCGAGGGGATCGTAGAGGAGGACATAATCACCAGGCTCGAAGTCCTCAGGGATCGGGAGGATCTCCTCCGATTCCTCAGAGGCCATCACCGCGAGGTGGCCAGTGTGGTCGAGGGCCTTGAAGATGACGTCGTGTGCAAAGACATCGAGCTTCTTGACCTTCTCGCCATGGACATTCTCCGTCCCCGCGTAGCCGAGGATATCGATCAGGCCAGCCTTGTTGACCTCACGGCTAATGATCTTCGCAGCTAGTGCGATATCGTAGAGGATATTGCTGAATGCGCCTGTTGCTTCTGGATAGAGCCGTTCCTGCTCGATGATATGCCGGTCGATCGTGATGACCGAACTACTCATGAACGCCTCCGGGTAAAGGGGTGTGGGCCACTCTCTGTGGCCTCACTCATCTCTGGGTGCTCAGATCGTATCTCGCATCTGGGCCGGTCCTCAGGGTGATCGTCCCCGCGAGGTCGGTCCGCCAGATCTCGATCTCACGTGCCTCGAGCCGGGCGAGGACCTCTGGTGCGGGGTGACCATAACGGTTCCTGCGTCCTACGGAGATCATCGCGACGGTCGGCTCGGCGGCATCGAGTAGCGCCGTAGCGGTCGATGTCCTACTCCCATGGTGCGCGACCTTTAGGAGGTCAGAGCGGAGGAAGTCACCGTACCGCCTGGCTAGCCCCTCCTCGACCTCAGCTGGTGCATCGCCGAGGAAGAGGGCAGCGAAGCGGCCATACTCGAGCCGAAAGGCGACGGAAAGGTGGTTAGTGGTCGGGAGTTCGTCAAGTTCGGGGCCAGGCTCTATCATCTGGATGGCGACGTCATCGATCACGATCTCTAGGTCCCCCCTACCCTCGATCCAGCGTAGCCTCCCGGTGCGAGCCCGGTGCACCAGCTCACTATAGACCGCCTTTCCCACCGCGACACCTGGATCGATCACGAGGCCGACCTCGAAGGCATCGAGTACTGCCTGCGCGCCCCCGATATGATCGGAGTCTGGGTGGGTCAGGACCATCAGATCTACCCTACGGGCACCATTCTCGAGGAGGAAGGGTACGACCCGTGCCCGGCCAGCGTCGTACCCCATCCCCCCACCTGGTCCTGCATCGACGAGTATCCAGCGGCCCCCCGGTGTCCTGATCGCAAAGGCATCGCCCTGTCCGACATCGATCGCATGGATCTCGAGCCGACCATCGTGGAGGCTGCCAGCGAGGAGTGGCCAGATGATGAGGAGCGCGCATCCGCTCCCAATCGCACTGAGCTGACGGACCGCGGGCCGGACCCTCCTCTCGCGCGCGCTCAGCCATCCAGTAATGAGGAGGGCGCCTATGAGGGCGAGTGCCCAGCCAACGACTGAGTCTCTCGGGACGAGGACCTGTGCACCTGGGAGGGAGGCAGCGAACCCTGCGACCGCGCGGAGGGTGGTGAGGAGTAGTTCAGCCCCACCTGCCAGGAAGCTCCCGAGCCCTAAAGACAGGTAGCTACTGAAGAGTGAGAGGGCGATTGCCGGCACAGCGAGACCAGTGATCGGGATCGCGGCCAGGTTTGCGATGATCCCGATCGGAGCGAACTGGCCGAAGTGGATCACCGTGATCGGTGCGGTCGCTATGGTAGCTGCGATACTGACGGCGATCCCCTCCCCGATGAGGCGCGGGAGAGCCCTCTCCACGAGGGGCAAGATACGACGGCGGAGCATTAGGATCCCACCAGTGCCTGCGAAGGAGAGCTGGAAGCCCGGATCGAGGAGAGCGAGTGGGTCATTGAGTAGTATCAGGAATGCTGCGGTCGCGATCATCGAGTAGGGATCGGCGGGCCGTTGTAGGAGCCGACTCGAGAGGACGAGGGTGATCTGTAGTGCCGCCCGGGTCGCGGCATGTGGTGCGCCGAGGAAGAGTACATACCCGATCGTCGTCAGGATCGTCAGGAGTCCGGTCGCAGCTGGTGAGAGGCGGAGGAGTCCACCTAGGAGGAGGAGTGTACCGGAGATGAGTCCGACATGGAGTCCTGAGATCGCGAGGAGATGGGCGAGTCCCGCCCGTGCGAACCGGTCTCGCTCTTCGAACTCGATCCCCTCCTTCCGGGCGAGCAGCATCGCCTCGGCGAGGGCGCTCTCCTGTGGGAAGAGGTCTTTGAATCGCCTCTGGACTGAAGCGCGGAGCCGGGCCAGCCGGTGTCTCCCCGGCTCGGGTGGGGAGAGTAGGGAGAGAGAGTCGACGACGAGGATACCCGACCTCTCCGGATTCCGGGGCCAGGTCCCAATTGGCGGATAGGCCTGCCACCTCCCGTAGACGAGGATTCCGGCCCCGATCTCGAGGTGACTCGATCCGGAGCCCTCATCCCTCTGGAGAGCTCGGTCCCACCCCCTCCGTCCTCTGATCCTCACCTCACCGGTGCAGGGGGTGTTCCTGCCGCGGCCTAGCCTCACCTCCTCTGCATCGATCTCTCCGATCCCCCCACCCCCAGGGGGTGGACTCAGGATCAGTTCGCCCCGGAGCTCGAGGACGGAGTTATCGGGTATGGTAGCGCGGCAATCACTCGCCGCCCGCTCAACCGCAAGACTCCCGAGGAGCGCACCACCGACGATCCCGAGGAGGGGTATGAGAAGCCGTCTCTCATGGGGCTCGGCGAGTAGTGCGGCGAGAGCCAGGGCCGCAGAGAGGGGATAGAGTACCGATCTCGGGAGTGTTAGACGGAAGTCGAGCAGGAGCCCGAGGGCAAGGGAAAGGACGAGGCGCGGGATGGGCCGGAGCCCGGCAAGTCGCCGGAGGGAGAGTGCGCTCATCCCCCCCGGCGATCGCTGGTCGGGTCAGGCGACCCTGCCAGAGATGAGTCGTTCGCTGGCCCCGACTCTCGTGAGGTTGGTCGGCCCCTCATCGACCCGTGATCCGATGAAGGTCGGCCCCGTGGTCGAGGTGAGATCGACGGTGAGATAGTCACCGATCTCTTCGGGGCTACCTGGGAAGACGACCATCTTGTTTCGATCGGTCCTCCCAAGGATATCGCCCTCACTCCGAGCCTCTCGCTCGACGAGGACCTCGACCCTCTGGCCGAGCTCTGACTCATTGATCTCTGCCATGATACTCCGCTGGAGCTCGATGAGCCGCTCGAGACGCGCCTGCGCGATCTCTTCGGGTATGAAGTCCTCAGCTGGGAGACGAGTAGCTGGTGTCCCAGCCCGGGGCGAGTACTTGTAGAGGTACCCCTCATCGAATCTGACCTCACGGACGAGATCGAGAGTCGCCTCGTACTCCTCCTCGGTCTCACCTGGGAAGGCGACGATGATATCGGTCGAGATCGCAATCCCTGGGATCGCCTCGCGGATGAGTCCAACCTGCTCGAGATAGGTCTCGACTGTGTACCGACGGAGCATCCTCCTGAGGGTCCGGTTGTGACCCGATTGGACCGGGAGGTGGATATGCTTGCAGACCGTCGGTTCCTCTGCCATGACCTCGATGAGTTCCATCGTGAGATCGTTCGGGTGCGGTGAGGTAAAGCGGACCCTACGTATCCCATCGATGCGGGCGACAGCACGGAGGAGACGTGCGAAGTCCCAATCCTCATGGTTGTAAGAGTTGACCGACTGCCCGAGGAGTACGACCTCGGTCGTCCCTGCGGCTGCGATCTCCCTGACCTCGTCGAGGATCCTCTCGGGGTCACGATTCTTCTCATCCCCGCGAACATAGGGTACGATACAGTAGGTACAACGGTAGTTGCAGCCCCTCTGTACAGGGACCCAAGCACTGACCTTCGATGCGCGGCGGACCTCGAGCCCCTCATAATTCTCGTGGGGCTGGAAATCGAGGACTGCGAGCCTCGGTGCCTCGGCCGCCTCCATCGAGAGGACTGGCAACTCCCGCCTCGTCTCTGAGTCGGGCTCACCTGCCCCCTCGGATCTGGTCAGATCGAACCTCCTGATCCCCTCTCGCCTACCATCACCACCCTCGAGCTCGGTAAGGACTTCAGGGAGGCTACGATAGGCATCCGGCCCCATCACGAGATCTACATAGGGCGCCTTCTCGAGGAGAGACTCGCCCATCCTCTGGGCCATGCACCCGGTAACACCGAGGAGGAGATCAGGACGCTCGAGCTTGAGCTGGTTGAGTTGTCCGACCCTACCGAGCACTCGCTGTTCAGCGTGCTCACGGATCGCACAGGTATTGACGAGGATCAGATCAGCCTCTTCTGGGCTCTTTGCGATCTGATAGCCATGCGCGGCGAGGATACCCTCCATCAACTCGCCATCGGCCAGGTTCATCTGGCAGCCATAGGTCTCGATATAGGCACTCTTGCGCGCGGCGCCCACTCTCTCCTCCTTCCTATCCTTACTCATCTACTCGGGCAGCTCCATAGCGAACTCGGTCAGGTCGAGTCTGATCTTGCTCTCATTGCGATCCTGGATCGTCCGTGCCTGACTCACCTGCCGAAGACGCCCATCCCTAGGGTGAAGCGCCAGAAGGACTCACTGAGTCCTGTCCCTCTCGCGATCCTCTCGCCCTTCTCGATCGCGGCATCGATCGATGCGAGGGGGCCGAAGCTCGTCCTCGAGAAGTGTAACCCGAATCCGAAGGTAAAGGAACTCTCCCTTGGTCTCACTCCATTATAACTGAATGGGAGATCAGCGCGGTGGTACCCGAATCTGAGTGGGACACCGGTATTCCCGAACTCCATCCTCGTCCACTCGAACCCCAGACCATACTCCCAGGTATCATCTGGTCTGACATTCGGATCGAAAGAGTCAGCGGCACTCCCCCACCCCGCCCACCGTGCTGAGACCGAGCCGAGGAGTCCAGGCACGAAGTAAGCACTCGCCCCGAAGGCTGCCTGCAATGGCATCTTGACCTTCTCGACCTGTTGTGGGGTCCCGATCCCGGTGAGCGGAGCCTCTCCAGGTGTCCGTTCGAGGTCGCCCGCCCAAGTCAGGCTCCCGGAGATCCGGGCGATTGGAGCTGGGTCCCACCTGATCCCGATCGAGGCGAGTGGTGCCTTCTGTGTCCAGCTCTGCTTCCTCTCGACCGATTCGATTCCAGAGGGCGCGCCACTCCCGAACTCTCGGGCGATCCTCTCATCGAGGCTCCCAGAGTATATCCCACCATCGACCCCGATCGCGAGGGTCGGGGTAATCGCGTAGGAGAGGGCAACTCTGAGTTGACCGATCCCACCATCGGCAGAGACGAGGTCCCTTATCTCGACCGTCTCACCACCGACGATGCCCTCATGGCTCGTCGACACCGACCAACTCTGATCTAGGAAGCCGCCATACCCGACCCCCAGACTAAGCCGTTCGCCTACCGGATAGATGATCCTCAGGAGCGGGAACCTACTCGACTCGATATCAGCTTTGAGCCCGTCGAGGTGCAACTCTCTGGAGAGTGACTGCATCGAGACGATCGCTCCCCGAAATGGGTAGTCGTCGAGTTCAGCAGGGTTGATGATCGATTGGCTCCCATCGAGCAGCCCTATACCTATTCCCCCAAGTGCTTGCGAGCGCGGATCGAGGGGCGCAAGGGGGACCCCGAAGCCACGGGCGGAGAAGATAGACTGCGCCGAGGCACTAGTCGCGAGGGTGCTCAATGAGAGTAATGCGATCAGGACTGCTCTGGTCATCTATCGGGATCCTCACTCAAGACGGAATATATGAGGCGGAGTTGGGGCGCGTTCTCACCGGAATCGACCCCTCCATAGGTCGCAACCCCGATCCTGGCGCCCTCCGGATTTGCGATCAGGGCGACCGTCCTCGGATGATCCTTCCCATCGGGACGCTGATGGGTAAGGGCATCGATCAGGTCGGTGATAGTCAGCTTGAGGGGCCTGAGTGACTCACCCCGGTACGAGGGATGAGCTACTCCGAAGCCGCCGAGCTGGCGCCCTAGGGGCGCGCGAGCTATAGGGAGGGGGGCAAGATCGAGAGGAAGGACGATCCTCGTCTCGATATGCGCAGTATCGACCATCGCGAAGCCAGGCTGCGGCTGGACCGGCTGTAACTCGAGGGAGGCGTGGTTCAGTTCGACCTCACTCAGCGGGAGTGTACACCCCCCCTCGCTTCCCGGACATGGTACCTGGATCGTGTCTAATCGATCCTGGAACCGCATATAGCTACGCCAGGCTGGTAGCCCCCCTACCATGATCTCGTCTCGTGCCTCAGGACTCGAGGCTAGGAGGAAGAGACTAGAGACCATCGTCGCACTATCGGTGTGCAACGTGTCAGGCTTGAACTCTGGTCTGGTCTGGTAGTGGAGTACCGCTCTGGTAATCTGAACTCTTGAGCCGGAGGTCAGGATCTCGAAGAGGACGCCCCTGTCACTCACCTCGTACTCACGAAGATCTGCGAGATCTTCAGGTGAGACAGAGATCGAGAGGAGGGTGTCGCCAGGTGTGAGAGTACCGGTCCCAATCAACGCACCACGGGTACCACCAGGCTCTGCCCACTCATATTTGGCGGTGTCGGTATCGACCCGATGGGTCCAATTCGCCGACCCGATCTGCCAATCCTCACCGACGAAGTAGGCAGCTACCTCGACCTCGTCATCGCCGAGTGTCCTGAGCGTATCTAGATGGAGCGCAATATTCCCAGCTACCAACTCGGGGAGGGAGTCTACCCTCGTCTCCCCATCTCGATCGGTATAATTGAGCGTCTCCTTGACCTGGTTGAATTTGATCAGAATATTGACGTTGAGTCCGCCATCGAAGTCGCGGGCCCCGACGAGGTAGCCGACATCCTGAGGGAAGGCGAAGCCAGTCCGGACACTGTCCCACTCGAGGAAGTCAGGTGCCTCGAGGATCACCTCACCTGTCTTTATCCCACCACCAGGGAGGAGGTCATCGAACTCGACTGGTGTCTCGGTGCCACAGGCGATGAGCACCAGGGAAAACACCGCCACAGATATATATCTCAATGAACGCATTACTCCCTTGCCTCACGCCCTCGATTCGAGTCTGAATGTGTTGGGCAGGAGTTCGGCCAGCTTCCATTCGACCGACTCCCCCTCCTCACCGTAGGAGATGATCTCGAGTTCAGGTGCGAACTCAGCGAGGACCTGACGGCAGATCCCACAGGGTGAGGCGGGATCTGCAGCATCGGTGACGAGGACGAGACGCCTGAAATTCCGACGACCAGCAGAGATCGCACTCGCGACCGCTGCCCTCTCACCGCAGATCGTCGCGGGGTACGAGGCATTCTCGATATTACACCCGGTAAAGATCTTGCCTCCCTCTGTCTCGAGCGCCGCGCCTACGCGGAAATTCGAGTAGGGCGCATAGGCGAGTTCTCGCGCAACGAGCGCTGCCTCCCTCAACTCGTTCAGGCCTCGATCGGCGCTCCCCATCTCTCCTTCCATCTCATCCCCTTCAGTGCTCTCCGGCCCCGACCTCGACTCTGGGTAGTCGAGGCGCAAGACCGGTCAGGATCTCGTGGTTGATCGTGCCCGCCTGGGCGGCTACCTCCTCGAGAGTCAACTCTTCGTCACCATCCCTCCCGACCAGGGTCGCGACCTCGCCGACCTCGGCATCGGTGATACCGGTGAGGTTTACCACGATGAGGTCCATAGAGATCCGTCCGATGATCGGGACTCGTTTCCCACGGACCAAGACCTCGCCTCGACCAGAGAGGCTGCGTGGTATCCCGTCAGCGTAACCTATCCCAAGAGTCGCCCAGAGTTCCCTCCGGCTCGCTCGATAGGTCGCGCCATAACCCACTGTCGTCCCCGGCTCGACCTCTCTCAAGAGGATTATACGCGCCCTGACCGAGACGACTGGCTCCGCGCGCGGTAGGCCTGGTAGCTCGAGTTCAGGGAGGGGATCACCTCCATAGAGATAGATCCCTGGTCTGATCGCACTGCGCCGGGCCGCGGGGAAGCGGAGTGCAGCCGCACTATTGGCAGCATGGACGAGTAGTTCCGGCCTGGGATTCGGGAGCCGGCCGAGGACCTCGTCGAAGCGAACTAGTTGGTGGTGCGCACTCCCGTCGTCTACTGTATCAGCACTGTGGAAGTGCGTAAAGATACCACTCCACCTGAGATGAGGCCCCGTAGAGCTGGTGACCACCGCGAGCCACTCATCGAGTGCGGAGGGAGATAGACCGCATCTCCCCATCCCTGTATCGATCTCGATATGGAAATCTAACCCTCCGGGCCTATTTCGGGCAGCGGCACCCCACCTCTCGAGTTGACTCAGATGCGAGATCGTCGCGGTGAGTCCCGCCGCGGCCGCCGCCTCGACCGAGTCGGGGGGTAGGGGTTCACAGACGAGGATCGGACGGGTCACCCCAGCCTTGCGGAGGGCGATCCCCTCCTCGGTCGTAGCGACACCATATCCCCAGGGCTGGAGTGGCTCGAGGGCCCTGACGACGCGAGTGGCGCCCAAGCCATAGCCATCGGCCTTCGCCATGACGATGACCGAGACATCGGGTCCTATGGTCTCCCGAATCGAGATGAAGTTCCTGCGTAGAGAGGCGAGGTCGACCTCGACCCAAGCGCGCGCCAACTCATGGTTTGACATACTCTGCAAATGTTATCTAGTATAGACGCAACCTACCGATACGGCAAGACGATAGAGTGAAGGAGCAAGCTCCAATTTCCAACGAACCGATAGCCCCCGAGAAGGGCGACGACGAGCTCGAGCGCGCCCTCGAATTGGTCCGCTTCCTCCGAGCCAATTGTCCCTGGGACGCGGCCCAGACCCCGACCTCACTGATCCAGTACCTCCTCGAGGAGACCCATGAGGTGATCGAGGCGATCGAGGATGAAGACGACGACGCATTAGCCGATGAGCTCGGCGACCTCCTCCTCAACCTTGCTTTCCAGATCGTACTCGCCGAGGAGAGAGGCAGCTTCGGTGCCGGAGAGGTATTTAGGAGACTAGAGGCGAAGATGCAACGTCGGCACCCACACCTCTACGGGATCGGAGATGAGGAGGAGTGGGATGTGCTGAAGGCGCGAGAGAGGGGGAGGTCCTCTGTCCTCGGTGATCTGCCCCGCGAACTCGACCCACTCGCCCGAGCACACCGGATCCAGGAGAGGGTCAGTGGGGTCGGATTCGACTGGGAGGATGCAGGAGGGGCTTTCGACAAGGTGGAGGAGGAGCTCGGAGAGGTCCGCGAGGCACTGACCTCTGGCTCGATGACTGAGTTGGAGGAGGAGATCGGGGATCTCCTCTTTGCAGTAGTCAACCTCGCTCGGTTATCAGGCCACTACGCCCCAACCGCCTTGAGGGGCGCGAATCGGAAGTTCACAGCCCGTTTCGAGGCGCTAGAGGCACTGGCGAGAGAGAGGGGCGTCACCCTCGGAGAGGCCACACTAGAGGAGCTCGATACGTTGTGGGATGCAGTCAAGGAGGGTGAAGAGGCCAGGGATAGGCCAGGTACGCAGGCTAGGGAGCCCTAGTCTGCCCTGTCCTTCCAGACCTCGGCGCCCTCAGAGGGTGGCTCGAAGTAGTCGGGGTGGAGTAGCCCCGCGAGTATCTCGACGCCATCGACCGCTCGTGGCCCCGAACGGTTGAAGTAGGATGAGCCATCGACCACGAAGGCGCGTCCACTATCTATCGCTCGATCGGCGATCCCACGGAGTGCTTCCTCGTGTCGGTCCGCCTCTACCCGCGACTCCTCGAGATCATAGCCGCAAGGCATGACGATGAGTACGTCGGGGTCATGACCGGCGAGATCGTCCCAACTCAGTTGGATCGAGGTAGCCCCCGTCGTCCCTACTAGATTCTCACCGCCAGCCCTCTCGACCATCTCCGGTGTCCAGTGCCCTGGCGCGAAAGGGGGCTCGAGCCATTCTACAGCGAGGACTCGTGGGCGGGGCTGATGCTGGACCGCCTCTCCGACCCGGGCGAGTCGTGATCTATATCCGGCGACGAGTCTCTCCGCTCGCTCCGGGACTCCGGTGGCATCGCCTACCTGGAGGATTGTCTCAAAGATCTCGTCGAGGGTATGCGCGTCGAGGGAGAGGATCTGGGCACCGATACCCCGTTCCCTGACCAGTTCCTCGACCCCTGGCGTCGGGACGGCGCATACCTCACAGACCGCCTGGGTGAGGATCAGGTCAGGTCTCACCTCCTCGAGTCTGGTGGTATCGACCTCGTATACACTCCCATACTCGAGCATCGCCTCCCTCACCGCCCGGTCGATCTCACCACTGGTGAGTCCCTCGGGGTCGAAACGGGGTCTAGAGATGCGGGGACGGTCGAGGACGCGGGACGGGTAGTCACACTCATGTGAGATCGCGACGAGTTGATCCTCGAGCCCTAGTTCGACGACGATCTCGGTCGCGCTGGCGAGGAGGGAGACGATGCGCATGGTTCACCTCTTGGGCACACCCCGTTCAGGGGTAGATCCGGTGGATCATCCGGGGGAAGGGTATCATCTCACGGATATGTGGCCTCCCAGTGATCCAGGCGACGGTCCTCTCGAGTCCGAGACCGAATCCGGAATGTGGGAAAGAGCCATACTTCCGGAGATCGAGGTACCAGCCATAGGCATCCTCTGGGAGCCCCTCCTCACGGATACGGGCGAGGAGTCGATCGTGGTCATCCTCCCTCTGACTCCCACCTATGATCTCGCCGTACCCCTCGGGGGCGATGAGATCGTTACAGAGGACGGTACGCGGGTCCTCTGGGTTCTCCTTCATATAGAAGGCCTTCGCCTCCTTCGGGTAATTATAGATGAAGAGAGGCCTGTCATACTCCTCGGAGACAGCCGTCTCATCTGGCGCGCCGAGGTCCTCGCCCCACTCGATATCGCTACCCTTCGCCTGCAGCCTCTCTATCGCCTCGGTGTAGGAGATTCGGGGGAAGGGCCCTTCGACCACTCTTTCTAGCTTGGAGATGTCTCGTTCTAGGTATTCGAGCTGTGGACGACACCTCTCGAGGGCGCGCTGGACGATATAGGTGACGAACTCCTCCTGGAGCTGCATATTCATCTCCGAATCGTACCAGGCGACCTCGGGCTCGACCATCCAGAACTCAGTGAGGTGCCGGCGCGTCTTCGACTTCTCGGCGCGGAAGGTCGGACCGAAGCAGTAGACCTTCCCCAGTGCCGCGGCCGCTGCTTCGACATACAGCTGGCCAGTCTGGGCGAGGTAGGCGTTCTCATCGAAGTACTCCAGTTCGAAGAGCTCTGCGCCTCCCTCACCTATAGCGCCGGTGATGATCGGGGTATCGATCCTGACGAACTCACGTTCGTAGAAGAAGTCGATGATCGCCTTTTCGATCTCGTTCCGGACCTCGAGGATAGCTCGCTGTTGGCTCGAGCGGAGCCAGAGGTGGCGGTGATCGAGGAGGAAGTCGACACCATGCTCCTTTGGCTGGATCGGGTAGGGCTCGGCTAGGTCGACGACCTCGAGGTCCTGCAGGGTGAGCTCGTACCCGCCGGGCGCACGTGCGTCTGCCCTGACTCTCCCGGTAATAGTCACGGTCGACTCTTGGGTCAGAGCTTCGTATCTGTCCCAGATCTCCGGGTCGAGCTGGTTACGGACTAAGACCGATTGGACGATCCCCGTCCCATCCCTTACGACGATGAAGGCTACCTTCCCATGCCCCCTCGTCGTCTCGACCCATCCTTTGACCTGTACGACCTCCCCCTCGTGGCGGCCGAGGTGCCGCACCTCACTCATCGCTGCCATCCCTGCTCTACTCTCTCATCCAAAGGCACTCGATTCCATTGGCGCATAGAGGGTAGAAGCTAGGCTGCACTTGGAGGAGTGTCAATCAGTTCGGGCTAGGGCTGGGGTGGTGCCGTGGTAGC
>Ga0209487_1000200_pt1 | contig 54949 bp, 58 predicted proteins | sample Poulit2012_FD_187524 | JGI IMG/M metagenome (GOLD analysis project Ga0209487, IMG submission 187524) | Agricultural soil microbial communities from Georgia to study Nitrogen management - Poultry litter 2012 (SPAdes) (version 2) | ecosystem: Environmental > Terrestrial > Soil > Agricultural land... | reverse complement strand
TATACCACCGGTCCTGCCAGTGGCGGTGGCGTTCATAAAAGCGTGAAGGAAGTGTTGGCCATTGCCTCTCTGTTGCTCCCTCGTAAGGCGGTTAACCTAAGTGTCACAGTAGAGGAATGCAAATGAAATTACATGAGATCGCCCACAGTCGCAGTGGGGATAAGGGCGACACGTTAAATGTGTCGGTGATTGCCTACCAGGCTAAGCATTATTCGTTGCTACAAAAGCAATTAACGGCCGAGGTGGTAAAACGCTGCTATGAAAAGCTTTTTGTACAAGAGGATGGGCCGCTTGATATTGACGTGGAACGCTTTGAAGTGCCGAATATTCATGCGGTAAACTTTGTGCTAAAAGGGTTATTACGGGGCGGGGTGACGCGTTCGCTGTCGTTGGATGCCCATGGCAAAACGCTGGCGAGTGTAATTCTGCACCGGGAAATAGATGGGGATGCTGCGTAAGGACAATGCCTATGACAAATACCGCTATGGAAGAGGAGCTGACCTCGGAAGACATTGTCGATATTCTTGAAACCGATATTATCTTTGGGGTGTTGTATCCGCGTGAGCGCTTGGTGGAAAGTGCGCTGCAACGCCGCTTTGGAGTTAGTCGCCATGTCATCCGGCGTGCGATTACGGACTTGGTCGCCATGGGGGTGGTGGAATACCAAAAGAACATCGGGGCCATGGTCAAGGCGTATTCCAAGAAAGAAGTGTTGGAGTTGTATGAATTGCGCACCATTCTTGAGTCCGGTGCGGCGGCACGAATCCAGTTTCCGGTGGCGGATAAAGCCATTGAGGGGCTGAAAGCCATTCAGCGTGAACACGATCGGGCCGTGAAGCAGCAAGACAAGCGGGCCTTGTTTATTACCAATATTCGCTTTCATAATGCCTTGTATTCATTATCGGGAAATGACATGTTGCGTGAGACGATTGAAGAATATGCCCGTAAAACGCATATTGTGCGATTCCGATCGTTTTTGCATACGGAAACGCTTGAACAAGCACGCCGAGAGCATTGGGAGATTATTCATGCTCTTGAAAACCAGGATCGCGATGCCTTGGTAATAGTGTGTGGCCAACACTTGATTCCGTCGCGGGATGCGTATTTGGCGCAGCATGGCAGCTAGTTAGCGCGTCATACGGCGAGTTGAACGCATCGTACCCTGGGGCTGCGTTCTAAGGGTAAATCAGGTAGGATATTCTTAGGCCATCACCCCTTTTCTATGTACCAAGGATTGTTTTCGTGACCACCAAAAGCGCCACACTTTCTGCTGCCAATGACCCTGGAACGCTTAGGGATCACCCCCGTCCGGTGGCCCTATTATTAAATATCGCACACGCGCTGGATCATTTATTTTTATTGATCTTCGCGACGGCGGTGGGCGCAATTTCCCGGGACTTTGGCTTTGCCCGCTGGGAGGATTTAATGCCTTACAGTGTGGGCGCTTTTTTTCTGTTTGGCCTGGGTTCGGTGCCGTCGGGACGCCTGGGGGATTTATGGGGTCGCCGGCCCATGATGTTGGTGTTCTTTTTTGGACTCGGGCTGAGTGCCTTGCTAACGGCGATGGCGCAAGGGCCCTGGCAGCTGGCCGGTGGCTTGACGCTTATTGGGGCATTTGCGTCTATTTACCACCCAGTGGGAATTCCCATGCTGGTGCAGCGTACGCCGCGGCCAGGGGTTGTGATTGGCATTAATGGCCTGGCCGGCAACCTGGGTGTGGCGGCTGCTGCCTTATTGACGGGGTTGTTGATCAACGCCTGGGGCTGGCGGGCGGCTTTTATTGTGCCGGGCTTAATTTCTATTGCTTGTGGGGTGGCGTTTGCCATTTTATGTGAGCCGCAAGGGCCGGCACCCGGTCGTACCCGCAAACCCCCGGAAATTGTGTTGTCTCCCAAAGCCTTGGCACGTGCCCTGGTGGTGATGACTATTGCCGCCATTACCGGCAGTTTGCTGTTTAACTTTACGACAAACGGCAATACGCAGTTCATGATGGAGCGCTTTGATGGGTTGATTCAGGACCCGGCCTTAATCGGCCTGTTGCTGGCCATCATTTATACCGTGGCATCCCTTACTCAGGTCATCATTGGTCATTTAATTGACCGTATCCCATTAAAACAGTTGTATTTGGGCATGGTGTTGGCACAAATTCCCTGGTTGCTGTTGGCGGCCCATTTGCAAGGTTGGTGGTTGTTTGTCGCATTAATGGGCGTGATGATATTTATTTTTGGGTGCCTGCCCTTTACCGATGCCATGATTGTGAAATATGTGGATGACAGCGTGCGTTCACGGGTGGCGGGTATACGTTTGGCAATTTCATTTAGTGTCAGCTCGGCGGCGGTATGGCTGCTAGGTCCCGTGGTTAAAGCCTCCAGCTTTTCGGCCCTGTTTATGGGAATGGCCGTTATTGCCATTGGCACCGCCTTGACGGTGTTGTTACTGCCTTCCGAGCAGCCGGCGGCGGCCTAAAGCGGGGATAAAAAAGCGGCCCGTCCAGGGGCCGCTGCTCTATGCGTGGCTGACGCTTAATTAATTTCTACTCCGGTAAGTTCAATTAGGTTTTTCCAGTTGTCCAGTTCAGCGCTGTGATAGTCCGCTAACGCTTGCGGTGTACCACCAACGGGTTTCATATTGATTTGCTTGGCGGTATTTTTAAGCTTATCGGTGTCCAGCAGGGCGTTAACTTCCTGATTCACCTTTTCAATAACGGCGTTGGGCGTGCCCTTGGGGGCAAACATGGCAAACCAGACGTCGAGCTGATAATCGCTAAAGTCGGATTCCTCCATGGTCGGGACGTCGGGGGCAAACTCCGCTCGCTCGGCAGCGGTAATGGCCAGGGCTTTAAGTTTTTTTGAGTCCAGCATGGGGCGGGAGGGGCCAACGTTTTCAAAAGCGTAGGACACCCGTCCGGCAGAAAGGTCCGTGAGTAAACTCCCAACTTGGCTGTAGAGCACCGTTGCCACATCCAGCCCTTGTGTTTTTTTGATCAACTCCGCCCATACTTGCGCGGTGGTGTTGCTGGCCCCAAAGCTTACCGTATCAGGGTTGGCTTTGGCATCGGCAATCATGTCTTGAAAATTCGCCGCTTTCCCATCGGGTTGCGTCACCAGAATCATGGGCAATTTGCCCATCAGAATAATGGGCTCGAAGTCCTCCTTGGGGGAATAGGGAAGATCATCATATAGGCTGACATTGGCAGCGAAAGGTCCATTGGTGGCCATGATCAGCGTGTAGCCATCGGGCTTGGCGTTGGCCACCGCGCTGGAGCCAATGGCACCGGCGGCGCCGGCACGGTTTTCAACCACAACGGCTTGGTCCAGGCGCTCGGATAACCCTTCCGCCACTGCGCGGCTTAGCATGTCGGTTGCGGAGCCGGCCCCAAAAGGCACGATTAGCTTGATGGAGCGATCGGGGTAGTTGTCAGCAGCTGCGGCTGTTGGTGCAAGGATGGCTAAACTGCCAAACAGCGCCAGAGAGGAAGTAAAGCGTTTAGAAAATTTAAATAAATTCATGATGTGTTATTTAAGTGTTGAATGAAATTTTTTAAACGGTAGGAATGTTTTCAACCGTTGGGCCAACGTCTTCTACGGTGGCACGGCGCATTGCCCGTCGATATTTCTCATTAAAAGGCGTGCCACGATGCATGGTGTAGCGGTTATCCCAAATCACGATGTCGTCCGGGCGCCAGCGGTGCCGGTAGACGAATTGTGGTTGCGTTGCATGGGTCATCAGTGCCTTTACCAGGGCCAGTCCTTCTTCTTGCGGCATGCCATAAATACGACGGATATGGGAGGCCAGGTAGAGTGATTTACGGCCGCTTTCAGGATGGGTGCGCACCAGAACCTGGGGCACGGGGGGTTGGCGTTCTAGCCATTCCGGGCGTACTTCCTTGGCATCAAACCCCGTGAGCTTGCGGGAATGAAAGTAGTCGTGCTCGGCAATGAGGTCTTGGATTTCTTGTTGTTTTTCTGGCGTGAGGGCGTCCCAAGCGGCCCGCATATCCGCAAACTCTGTAGCCCCGCCAGCAGGGACCACCTCTTGCGCCGCCAACATGGAAATACTGCTGGGGGTACGTTTAAATGAACTGTCGGTATGCCAGAGTTGGTTGCTTAAGTTAATCATTCGACGGACATCCTCTTGGCCCAGAATGCCGTCGGAATCATCCAGGTTGGAGATATCGGAAAGCTCGCGCTGCGCTAGCCGCCGCTTGGAGTCCGCGTTGTAGATGGATGCGCCCACCGAAGTTTCCAGGGGACCAAAACGGCTGGCAAAATCGAGCTGCTGCGTTTCATCAACCGGCTGATTGGGAAGTACCACTACCGCGTATTGGTCCAGCGCATCTGCCACCGTTTTAAACTGCTCTGAGGTGAGTTGCGTGACGTCTAGATTCGTGAGCTCTGCCACGAAATCCTCGTAAACAGGCGTGATTTCGATCATTGTTGACCTCTCCTCCTGATAGCATGCAAAAAATGAACGTAGATCAATGAAAATAATTTCAATCTACGAAATAAAAGTTGTGATCACAATACTATATAGCGAGAAGACGTCGTTGGCAATCAGATTTAGTCGCAACGGGGCCCAATTTGCGCAGCAATCTCTCGCAATTTGGGCAGGAAGGTTTGTAGAATTTCTTCTTCGTTGTAGCGTGCCAGGTTAATACTTACGCCTAATGCGGCTGCCGTTTCGCCACGTAAGTTTTGGATGGGAACCGCTAATCCACATACGCCGAGCTCAAGCTCTTCGCTGGAGCGCATCCAGCCGTTTTCATGGATGAAAGTAATGGCTTCTCGGATCGCATCAGCCGTGACGCGGGTTTTAGAGGTGTGCGCTTCAAACGGGGCCTGTTGTAAATAAGCATCGATGGCATCCGCAGGAAGGGCTGCTAATAGAATTAGTCCACTGGAGGTGGCATGAGCGGGTAGGCGACCGCCAACGCCGATATTGCGCGCTAGCGGTGTTCTTACTTCTGTGCGCACGACATACACTACATCGTTGCCTTCTAACATAGATACGGAGCATACCTCCTTCACATTACGAGCGAAGTCGTCTAACAGGGCGTGTGCAATATCGTGAAAGGGTAAAGACGTAAGATAGGAATAGCCAAGATCCAGTATCTTGGGGCTGAGCTCAAAGCGTTTATTGCTTTGGCGCGCGTAACCCAGATTGACTAATGTATATAGTAGGCGACGAGTCGTTGCAGCGGGTAGTTCTGCTCGTTCTGCCACCTCAGATAATGTCATTTTCTCCTTGCTCTGATTAAAGGTTCGAATAATTGTTAGACCTTTGGCAAAAGCATCAACAAAGGTATCTCCTCGACGGGAGTTGCTTTTTGGACTATCTGATGGCTTGCTACTCATGTTTTAATCCAAAGTTAGTTTCGGGTTCGCACTGCATTGCTCAATGCCCGGGCACAGGCGATCAAGGCTGGCGCCAGGTGTTTGCGGGCTTTGTCCAGGGTCCAGCGACTGGTGGGTGCCACAATGTGAATGGCGGCAACGGGCTTGTTCTTGGCCCCCAGTATGGGAGCCCCGAGCGTCATGTCGCCAAGAAATAATTCCTCTTGATTCACTGCATAGCCTTGGGACCGGGCATCTTGGAGGCACACCATTAGGTCTTCTAGCGCCGTTTTCGTGTAAATCGTATGTGTTTTGCGCGGCTGTTGGCTAAGCACTTGCTGGCTTTCTTCCGTGGGAAGGGCGCTTAAATAGGCGCGACCAGCGCTGGTACAGTACATGGGAATGCGGCTGCCAATGGGCATGTGAACGGGGATAAACCGAGGGCTGATAAAGCGCGCAATGTAAACCATTTCCCCTTCGTAGGGTTCGGTTAAACAGGTGGTTTCACGCGTGGCGTTGGTAAGTTCTGCCAGAAAGGGATTGGCCACATCGATGAGAGCATTCGCAGCCAAGTAGTCGGAGCCTGGCTGCAAGGCTTTTACTGTGAGTTGATAGCGGCGGCTACGAGGATGGCGTTGGATAAAGCCCAGTTGCTCCAGGGTGTAAACCATCCGTTGGGCCGAGCTGCGATTCATATCGCAGGCAGTGGCGATTTCGCCAATGGTCATCAATCGTCTGTCCACCGTGAAGGCACATAATATGGCCAGGCCTTTCTCCAGTGACTGATTAAACAGGGGGTTCATTGTTGTTGTAAAAACATAGAATTAATCGAATACCGATATTATAAAATCACTCTCTGGTTAATGCCAATTGGCTATTGATTGAATTTTATTGGATAATAAGCCCCTTGGTTCACAATTATGGAGTGTGGATATGAAAACCATTCAAGTTTTAGTGAAAAAAATAATGACCGGTGCGCTTGCATTGGGATTGATGGCCGGCGCAAGTGTGGCGCAGGCGGAAACACTACGCGTGGGGGCAACCTCAACAGGAATCCCCTTTACTTTCCTGGATGTTAAAACGAACAGCATTCAGGGCATGATGGTCGATACCGCGCATGCGGTGGCAGAAGCCGCAGGGTTTGAAGCCAAAATCGAACAAACCGTGTTCTCGGCGTTAATCCCGTCGTTACAAGGCAATAAGATTGACATTATTTCCGCGGCCATGTTGCAGACCGAAAAACGGGCAAAAGTGGTCGATTTCACGGATCCGGTGTATGCCTTTGGTGATGGATTGCTCGTGCACCAAGAAGACGATACCGCCTATGAAAGCCTTGAGGACTTGAAAGGTGAAGTTGTGGGCGCCCAGGTAGGTACGGTGTTTGTGGATTTGCTGCAAGACAAAGGCTACTTCAAAGAAGTACGCAGCTATGACAACATGGTCGACCTTGCGCGTGATGTGGCCTTGGGCCGCATTAAGGCTGGCGTTGCGGATGAGCCCATTCTTGCTTATCAAATCGACCAAGGGACGTTGAAAAATGTAAAGTTGGTGGATACTTACGAGCCCGAGAGCGTGGGTGAAGTGAGCCTGGTGGTAAGAAAATCCGATACCGAGTTAAAAGCACGCATCAATAAAGCCATCCAGCAAATTAAAGACGATGGCACGCTCGATCAAATCATTGAAAAATGGGGTGTTTAATATAGGGCAGGAAACTTTATGGATCACTTTATTAGCAATGCCATCGAGTTTCTGCCGATTCTGCTAAAAGGCGCCGTGGTCACCATACAGGTGACCATTTTGGCGTTTATATTAAGCAGTTTGCTGGGGTTGCTGTTGGCCCTTATGCGGTTGTCCCGGGTGGCGGTGTTGCGACGGACGGCGGCAATCATTATTGATGTTATTCGTGGTTTGCCCATTATCGTTCAGCTTTTTTATATCTATTTCGTGCTGCCCGATTTTGGTATTGAGCTAACCGCGTTTCAGGCCGGTGTGATTGGCCTGGGCATTGCGTACTCAGCATATCAGGCAGAGAACTTTCGAGGCGGTATTGAAGCGGTGGATGCGGGCCAGCGTGAGGCGGCCCAAGCCATGGGCATGCGCACGGGTTTGCTGATGCGACGGGTGATTTTGCCCCAGGCGTTCCGGATTGCCTTGCCGCCCTATGGCAACGTGCTGGTGATGGTATTGAAAGACTCCTCGCTGGTATCGACGATTACCGTATTAGAGATGACGCGTGCCGGGCAGCTCATTGCCTCGTCAACCTTTGAAAACTTGACCGTATACAGCTTGGTGGCCATTATGTATTTGTTAATGAGCTTGCCGCTGGTTGGCGTACTACGCCGCATTGAACGTCGGGTCGGGGCGGGGGTTAAGAAATGATTCAAATTAAAGGGTTATCGAAGTTTTTTGGGGATAACCAAGTGCTTAAAAGCGTTTCCCTGGGCATACAAAAAGGGGAAGTGGTGTGTTTAATTGGGCCTTCAGGCTCGGGAAAGTCCACCGTCTTGCGCTGTATTAATGGCCTGGAATCCTATCAGGGCGGTGAAGTGCGCGTGTTTGGCCAATTGGTCGATCAGCAATCTAAAGAAATTCATCAATTGCGTACCCGCATGGGCATGGTGTTTCAGCGTTTCAACCTTTTTGGTCACAGAACGGTCTTGGAAAACGTTATGGAAGGGCCGGTCTATGTTCAGAAAGTACCGCGTCGCCAAGCCCGGGAAGAAGCCTTGCAGTTGCTGGAAAAGGTTGGCCTGCAGGATAAGGCGCCAGCATACCCTGCCGAGCTTTCAGGTGGGCAGCAGCAGCGCGTGGCCATTGCGCGGGCATTGGCCATGAAGCCCGAGGCCATGCTGTTTGATGAGCCAACGTCGGCCCTGGATCCCGAGCTGGTGGGCGACGTTCTGGACGTGATGCGTACTCTGGCCAGTGAAGGGATGACCATGATTGTGGTGACCCACGAAATGAGTTTTGCCCGCGATGTCGCCGATCGCGTGTGTTTTTTATACGATGGGGTTATCCTGGAGGAAGGGGAAGCTAATCAGGTGCTTGGTGCCCCCGAACATGCACGTACACAGGATTTTTTACGGCGTGTTCTACAAAATCCCTATACGGAGGAAGCTATTTAGGTCTCATGAGCCATCGCCGCCACATCCTATCGCATCCTGATGCGGACTCTGTCTGGCGTCAAACGCTACCGTCCAATAAAAATTATGTGCCGTGTGAGGATGATGTGACGGCAGATGTGGCGATTGTGGGCGGTGGAATTACTGGCCTGTCTACGGCATTGCACCTTGCTCAACAGGGCATTCAAGTGTGTGTATTAGAGGGACATCAACCTGGCTGGGGTGCTTCTGGTCGCAATGGCGGGCAAGTGAACCCCACGTTAAAGCATGATCCTGCGGCATTGCACAAAATGCTTGGTGACAAGGCGGAAAGCTTAATTCATGCCGTGTCTACCTCTGCCGATGTGGTGTTTGAGCTCATCGAGCAGTATCAAATTGCTTGCCATCCCCAGCGCGCGGGATGGATACAGGCCAGTTATACCCGTGCGGGTGCAAAGCGCTTACACCAACGTGCCGAACAATGGCGTCGCTATGAGATACCGGTGGAATCGCTGGATGCCAGACAAATGCTGGCGCATACCGGCACGACAACTTTCCAGGGCGGGTGGATCGACGGGCGCGCGGGCAGCGTACATCCTTATGCTTATGTTTGTGGTTTAGCGTCCGTGGCCGAACAGCTGGGCGCCACAGTATATGGCAATTCCGTGGTTACCGAGCTCAAGCGTACCGGACGGGACTGGCTGGTTAACACAGCAGTAGGTGGCTCGGTACGGGCGAAGCAAGTGATTATAGCGACCAATGGCTATACTGGGGTTTTGCTACCTCGTATTGCCAGCACTGTATTGGCAGCAAACAGTTTTATTGTGTCAACCACAGCGTTGGGTGAGCAGTCAAATCATGTACTGCCTAAAGGCGAAACCTTGTCTACTGCGCAAAGATTGCTGTTGTATTTACGTAAAGGGCCGGGCGGACGTTTGCTATTGGGCGGGCGCGGTAAGTTTTCTGATCCGGATAATGAGCAGGACTTCCTTCACTTACAACGCGCCTTAAATCAGCTTTACCCTGAGCTGGCACCCTTGGATTTTGAGTATCGTTGGGCGGGACGGATTGCGATTACGCGTGACTTCTTACCCCATGTTCATCAACCCGAACTGGGCTTAACGGCAGCTTTAGGTTATAACGGCCGAGGCATTGCTACGGGAACGGTGATGGGCAAACATTTGGCGAATCTTATTGCTGGGAAGCCAGCTGCAGAATTTCCCTTTCCTATAAGTCCGGTACGGAAAATTCCCTTTCATTCACTGCAGCGGCTATATATTGCTGCTGGTGTGGCATGGTTTAGCTTGCTGGATCGCGTAGAGTGGCGCGGCGGGTAGGGGGTTTATTCGGTGGAGTCAGTATCGCTTAGGTTATCTTGGGCTTTGGCTTGTTTTTCTTTACGTAGCTCTTCTGCTGAAATCGTAACGACTTTGCCATCACGAAGTACGACAATTCCTGTGTTTGTACGGATGGCTTCTTCTTTCGCAAATTCAGCAGCTTTTTTCAATGCGGCATAGGAGTCTCGTAAAAAGGGATCTTTAGCGTTTGAAATATCATTGCTCACTTGTTTTCTCCCCAATTGATTAATTTTGGATTGTCTGTGGAGCTATCATACAGTGCCCAAGCATCAACTACATCTTTATAGCACTTATTAAACATTTCGAGACCCTTGACATACCGTCGACGAATAACGTCTTCGGGGATGTCATGTCCACCTTGGGTTACTCTTTGGGCAACACGTTCTAAAGCGATCTCTACAGAGTTTAAAGAGAGGAAAAATAGACTCACGGTGTAACCTCGTTCACTCCATTCTTTTATATGTTTTAAGTATAGTTGACCAGATAAGGTTGTTTCTACTGCAAAGCTAATTTCTTGTCGTACGCAGTTTTGAATCTCTTCGAGCATAATGCGACCGGCTCGAATCGCACTAACCTCGGGATTAAAAGGGGACAGGCCTGCTGCAATATAGTCCGCATTTAGGAATCGGACCTCCTTATACAATGGGGCAAGGTATGTTCGAGCGAAAGTAGTTTTCCCAGCTCCATTTGGCCCTGCAATAATTATGACTCTTTTCAATAAAAATTGACCTTTAACAGTTTAGGTTTAGTTAGAGTTTAATCCTACCACGGTGTGTAGCAAGTTAATCATGGCGGGAATAGAATTGTCATATTCAAAGCGCAGCAGCGGCTGAGTATTGCCGCTGTACTGGTAAGAGGGGCGAGTGCTTTTAGGTTTGTTTACCGTAAACCGCTTCTTTTGAAGGCCAACATCCGGATTCGGCGTAGCTTATAAAGTCCCCAACAATGGCGTTAAAGGTATCTGTTTTTTCTAGGTTAATGGTGTGGCCGCAGTTCGGAACAATTGCCATTGCTGCGGTAGGTATCACTTCTTTAAGCATTAACCCAGGTACCAAGCATGGGTCATCCTCGTCTCCATGCAAAATAAGTGTTGGAACCCTAAGTGCTTTTAGTTGATCGGTTAAATCATAAAGTGAGGGGCGCTCCCTTTGCACACCAAGTTGTGTGTTTGCTGAACCCAGGGCGGAGTGGGAAGCCAGTTGTTTTTTAAATACTTCAAAGCCGCGTGGATTGCTATATTTGAATGCCAACCGTGTCGCGGTATGGGCATAATATTCAGCAAATGCTTCCATGCCTTCATTTAATAGCATCTCCGCATTTTTTTTAGATTCCTCACGAAAGATTTCTTGTTTTTCTGGTTCGGCACCATAACCACACCCAGCAACACAAAGAGATAGGGCTCTGTCGGGATGGGTTAAGCCAAAATGTAGTGTGGCAAATCCGCCCATCGACAGACCAACAATGTGAGCTTTGTCAATTTTTAAATGATCCAGAATAGTTAGTGCGTCGGCAACAGCTCTTTGCTGTGAATAGGATGAAACGTTTTCGGGGACTGAGGAGGGAGGGTAGCCGCGAGCGTTGTAGGAGATGCACATATACTTAGCGCCGAAGTGCTGCATTTGTGGCTCCCAGCTGGTCATGTCACCGGCAAATTCATGAATGAACAAAATGGGCGTGCCACTTCCAGTAACTTGATAATGTAGTTCGACATTGTCATCAGTAAGTGCTACGGACATATGTGTCTCCAATGTAGATGAGAGTGATTGGTGAAAGGCTTAACCAAGGACAAGATCCGGTAGAAACAGGCTCAGTGATGGGATAAAAGCTATGGCAATTAACAGGGCAATCATGCAAAGTAAGAAGGGCATAACCGTCCGCGTAAAGTCCCACACCGATATATTGGCTATTGTGCAAACAATATACATCGCCATCCCGACCGGGGGAGTGATCAGTCCGACCTGTAGCCCGAACACTACGATGATACCGAGCTGGATGGGATCAATTTGCAGTAGCACGGCAACAGGGGCAACCACGGGAACAATTAACGCTAGGGCTGAAATGGTTTCCATAAAGCAGCCAATCAGCAATACCCCTACGATAATTCCAATGATAACGAGCCAGTGTGCTGTGCCGGAACTTAGATCTGTACCAAAAATAAGCCCGCCCACTTGCTCTCTGATTAAAATCCAACCAAACACGCTGGCAAGCATAACAATTAGCATGAATATGCCGGTGTACTTTATGGTGTCAGAAAATACATTAATGAGTTGTTGACGGGTAAGTTCGCGACGGATAGCGACCAGCAATAAGCCATAAGCTGTGGCCACACCAGCGGCTTCGGCTGGGGTAAAGAACCCGGTAAGTATTCCACCAACGAGTATCACCGGCATTAATAGTTCTGGAAAGGCTTCTTTGCCAGTTCGCCATAACATCCCCGCATTGAAGGTGCTTTTTTCTGTATGATGCTTGTGTGCGCCAATGCGGACGAGCAGCATAAATAAGATGCCAAGTAGGATTCCCGGTACGGCGCTGGCGATAAATAGACGACCTACGGAAACTTGTGCCAATCCGCCATAAATAATTAACGGGATACTTGGTGGAATAAGTGCACCCAGACAGGCGGAAGCGCCAGTAACCGCCGCAGCATAGCGTGCGGTATAGCCGGATTCGGTCATCAAAGGAATTTCTACGGCGCCAAGTCCAGCGGCGTCGGCGGAAGAGGAGCCAGACATGCCCGCAAATAACATACTGGCAGCAATGTTTACCTGCGCCAGACCGCCGGTGAAGTGACCAACCAGCGCTCGTGCAAAATTAAGCAATCGCATGGCCATGGGGCCGGATGTCATTAATATCCCAACAAACATAAACATGGGGATAGACATCAAGGTAAATGAGTCGGCGGTTGCGACAGCACGTTGTGGTAGTGTTGATAAAGGGATATCGAGCTGTACAAAGTAGTAGATACCCGATAAGCCAAAAGAAAATGGCACAGGGATGCGTAGCAGAATCCCTATAAGGAATATGGCAATACCAATGCCCAACTCTAATTCACTGAGCATAGCCTTGTTCCTTTTTGTAGTACTTTTCTATGCCATCCAATAAAGCAAAGGCAAGCATGCACAGGGACCCCACTAAGCTGCTGACATAGACAAATCGCATGTCAATACTCAGGGCTGCAGAAATTGTCGTTGTGAATTCCAGCATTTCAAACGAGTACCAGACAAAGAATACCAACACGCCCAGACAACACAGTTGCACAAACAACTCATGGATACGTTTTAGTTTGTATGGAATAAGACCAACAATTGCATCAATCGTAATGTGTTGACCATGACGGAAAACAATTGCGGAGCTTAGCCAGGCAAGCCAGACAAAAATAAACTGAGCAAGCTCCCCCGTCCAAGAGGGGGGAGCTGCTAAAAGATATCTGGTAATAACCTGTAGAACTGTTAGAGCAGAAATGACAACGAAGGAGGCACCAGCAATGATAGCTAGACTGCGCTCTAGTACATCTGCAGCTCTCCCGGCCCAGCTAACTCGTTTTACTGAGGTAGTTGCGGGATCCGCTACTTCTTGTTTGTTATTCACGCTAATGGCCTCCTTTTGTCGTTTAACCTTGTGGTTGTTGTATGGATTGATTGTTAATCAGCAAGGTCAATAATATCGTCGTATAAACCTTCCTTCCATTCGTCTGAGAATTTCTCTACGACAGCAGGCATCTTGTCAGCAAAGCTTGCCGCTTCCTCATCAGTAAGTTCGATAATTTCCATGCCTTTTTCACCAAGGGCAGTGATGTAGCTTTCATCTTCGGCTGCTTCTTGTTCATTCGATTTTTTGATGGCTTCGGGAATATACTTTTCGAAGATCTCCTGATATTCAGAACACATCTTTTGCCACACGCGATCACTAATTTCCCACCAAAATGCCTCTCGGATATGGGAGCTAAGAATTAGATAGTTTTGCACCTCTGAAAAGCTGTTGGCGTCCATAATAGAGGCGGGGTTTTCTTGACCATCGATAACGCCGGTTTGTAAGGCTGTGTACACTTCAGGGAAGGGCATGGGAACGGGGCTTGCACCAATGGCTCGGAAGGCCTCAATTTGAACAGGAATTTGTCGAATCCGGATTTTGAAGCCTTTCATGTCTTCTGGTGTATGGATTTCTTTTTTGGTTGAGGTGATATGACGAGGGGCTCTGTGTGCCCAGCCAAGGATTCTGATGCCTTTATTTTTAAGAAATTGTTCATGCATTTCTTCACCAATGGGGCCATCTAACACGCGTCCAAAGTGATCCGCACTGGTAAAGAGGTAGGGTAATAGTAGGGTTCCGTATTCGGGAGCTAATGCTGAGATAATTTGTGCACCGCTAACACCCATTTGGACAGATCCCGATTGCAGCATGTCGTAGGTTTCCCGTTCTGAACCGAGCTGGTAGGTGTGAAAATAGCGGAATTTAACATCACCATCCGTATCATTTTCGATTTGGCTACCATACCATTCCAGTGCCTCAGCTGTTGGGGTGCCAACCCCCATTTCATGGTTGACTTGAACAGTCATGGGCTTGCATTCATTGGCTGCTATTGAGGCTGAACCCCATAAAATAGCGGTTGATGCCAGTGCCGTCATAGCCACTGGGTGTGACAATTTGAATTTCATGCCATCCTCCTTTGAAATAAAAAATTGAGCCCTTTTGATTTTATTGTTGGGGGCTCATCGTATTTTGGCGAAGAGTATCGCTAAATACAGTAACTAACTCATTATGTGATCGCATACGTGTTTACGTCAAGCGAATGTTTTCGCGCCTTTCAGCCATACTTTTACTATGCTTCCCCCTTATTTTTACTCAACCTATCCCGTCCTCGCAGCAATAATCCGGCTGCTATCATCATTAAGGTAGAAATTAACAACAATAATGTGGCAATTGCGGTAATTTCGGGATTGATGCTGTCGCGAATACCAGAAAATATTTGTACGGGAATGGTCTCTTTGCCGGGGGATACCAGAAATAGGGTAATCACAATTTCATCAAAGGAAATTGCAAAGGCAAACAAGGCGCCGGCAAGCACGCCCGGCATAATGATGGGAATGAGGATGGAAGTAAAGGCTTTAATTGGGTGGGCGCCTAAGCTTAGTGCGGCGCGTATCAGGGTTTGATCAAAGCCTTGTAGGGTGGCGGTCACCGTTAGCACCACAAAAGGAAGGCCGAGTAACGCTTGAGCAATAATAATACTTAAGTAGGTGCCAGCAATACCTAAATAGGCATCCAGGAAGAATATTCCTACCCCGGTGATGACAACCGGCACCAGCATGGGGAGCAGTAGCAGCCCCATCACCAGGTTGGTCGTTTTGGACTTGTATTTGGCAAGTCCCGCAGCGGCCAGAGTTCCCAAACAGGTGGCGATTACCATCGCGCACGTTGAAATAAATAAACTATTTAGGCCAGCGCTCATCCATTTATCGCTGGAGAAAACGCTTTTATACCAGGTGAGGGAAAAGCTGGTGGGGGGGAAGGAAAAGTACTTGTCCGGGCTGAAGGACAAGGGAATAATCACAACCAGTGGCAACAGCAAAAATAGCAGGATCAGGGCGCAGAGCACCCGAAACACCCAAATCCAGAAATCGTTGCTAGTGTGTTTCATGGCTGGCCTCAAGCACGTTCACATCTTGTTGATCCCAATACAGGACAATGGACTGTCCCACGAGCAGATCAGCCCCTTGGCGAATTGGTAGTTTCACAATAAAGGGGTGTCCATTCGTGAGGGTTAGGCTGAGGCGATATTGCTCCCCCAAAAACATAATGTCGTCAATGGTCGCCTGTAAGCTATTGAGACCCTGGGCATGTTCCTCGGGAAGTGCCTCTTGGGTGTGGCTAGCATGTATATTTTCTGGGCGAATCGAGATGGAAACGCGATCACCAACGGCAATACCGGCTTGGCGGGTAGCATTAGAGCAGACTAAGTCACCGGATTCTAAGGTGGCATGCAATCGATTGTCCGCATCTATTTGTTTAACGACCCCAGGCATCAGGTTGCTTTCACCCACAAAGGTTGCCACGTAGGTATCTTGCGGGTTGCTGTAGATGTCCCCTGGTGCACCAATCTGACTAATTTCGCCGTCACGATAGACAGCGATGCGGTCTGACATGGTTAATGCTTCGTTTTGGTCATGGGTGACATACACAATGGTGACGTTAAGCTCTTTGTGGATGCGTCGGATTTCGATCTGTAACGTTTCTCGCAGCTTACGATCCAGTGCCCCCAGCGGCTCATCCATTAATACGATGGAGGGTTCAAAAACCAGTGCTCGGGTTAGTGCCACACGCTGTTGCTGCCCGCCGGAGAGTTGATTGGGATAGCGATCTCCAAACTCTTCTAACTCAACCAGCTCTAGCGCCTGTGCCACTTTACTGCGAATCTCGGCTTTAGAGACTTTGCGACATACCAAGGGATAGGCCACATTTTCTGCAACGGTCATGTGCGGGAAGAGGGCGTATTGCTGAAACACTACGCCAATGCCACGGCGATGGGGTGGTAGCGTATCAATGCGGTTGCCCGATAACCAGATGGAGCCACTACTGGGGGACTCAAAGCCAGCCAGCATCATCAAGGTGGTGGTTTTTCCAGAACCGGATGGGCCTAGTAAGGTAAGAAACTCCCCTTGACGGATGTTGAGGTCTAAATCACGTACCGCGAGTACCTGTCCATCATAGGTTTTGGACACATTTTTAAATTGAACCAAGCTGTCATTCATAGTGTTTATCGGAAGGGGCCTTAGATAAAAGGGGCCTAAGGCCCCGTTAATGGAATAAGTTAATGAGCTACCCAATCCTGGAATTTTGCGTTGAGCTCATCGCCATGAATGAGCCAGAATTCTGGATTGGTGGCCACCGCATATTGCAGGTGATCTTTTGTGGTAGGCATCTGTTCTTGTAAAGACTCTGGGATTAAGTCATACGCTTTGGCGTTGGCTACTCCATAAGTAATGTTTTTCATGAACTCTGCCTGACGCTCGGGGTCCAGGGCATATTGAAGAAACTCCATTGCGAGTTCCTGATTGGGGCTGCCGGCCAGAATGGTCCAGCTGTCCCATTGCAGGTAGTAGCCAGCTTCCCATACCAACTTCAGGTTGTTGCCTTCGGCATTGGCATCCGCCACCCGTCCGTTCCAGGCACTGCCAATGGCACATTCCCCAGAAAGTAGGCTTTGGATTTGTTGTGTACCAGACTCCCACCACACAATGTCACCCTTGATTTCGTCCAGTTTGTTAAAGGCGCGTTCTACCCCTTCTTCGGTTTCCAGGATGTCATAAATTTCATCGCCGTCCGCACCATCTGCCAAGAGCGCGTTGACGAGGGTTTCGGTATTTCTGCGTAAGCAACGTTTGCCTGGGAAGGCATCGGTATCCCAGAATTCAGCCCAAGATTTGGGTGCCTCGTCAATTAGGTCAGCGTTATAGGTCAACACTGTTCCGGCGTATTCCGACGCAATACCACATTCCGTAATGGTATCGGGAAGCAAATCATCCACGGGTAGATCCGAGGTATCAATGGGTTCTAGCAAGCCTTCGGCACAGCCAATGGTCATGTTGGCGGTATCTACTTGGGAGATGTCCCACACGATATGGCCGCTGGCCACTTGTGAGCGGATTTTGCCGATGGAGCCGTCCGAGACAGTTTCATTAATTTTGACGCCACGGTCCTTTTCAAATGAATCCCAGTAGGCGGCTTTATAGGCGGCTGCGTCGGCCCCTCCATAAGAAGAAATATTAAGTTCTTCCGCATGGCTGACGGTCGCAAAGCTTGCGACGCCCAGAGCCAATAACGAGATCACAATTTTCTTTTGTTTCATTGTCTGTTCTCCTTCCACAAAAGGTTGTAGATTAAGGTAAGTGATAATTAATTGCTTTTATTAATCCCGATAAAGCGATTGATTAGGGTAAATGCAATTAGCGTAAAGGCCAGTAGCCAGACACCAAGGGCTGCGGCCATTCCCCAGTTGGCATCCTTATCCGTAAAGTAGGCGATGTAATAACTTGCCATTTGATCATGGGAGCCTCCCAGGAACATAGGGGTAATGTAAAACCCAAGGGCCAAGACGCCAACGAGCACAATGCCGGCACCAACGCCTGGCAGAGTTTGGGGTAAATAAACCGAGAAGAAGGCATAAATGGGGCGTGCGCCTAATGAGAGTGCTGCCCGCGTGTAGATGGGGGAGACGCCTCGCATTACTGAGTAGATGGATAGCACCATAAACGGTAACAGGATTTGCGTCATACCTACATAGAGAGCACCCCGGGTGTAGAGCATGGAGATAGGTTCGGCAATAATCCCCAGTTTAGTAAGCAGCGAGTTGGCAATCCCATCTTTAGCGAAAATGACAATCCACGCCAGCGTTCGCACCAGTAAGGAGGTCCAGAAAGGGGTTAATACGAGGCCCAGTAACAGCAGACGGCTTACTCGGCCGCGGGCACTGGCCAGCAAATAGGCCAGCGGATAACCCAGCAGTAGACAGGCCAGCGTGACAATGCCGGAAATCCAGAACGTTCTTGCCATGGTGGTCGCATAAGCGCTGCCGGCGGCTGAGTTGACATCACCATATTTTTCTCCAACTAATCCCATGGTGCGCCGTAGGAAATACGTCGTCATTGAAGGGGATTCTTGTTGGATAAGCTGCCAGATTTTCGGCTCTCCCCATTTTGGGTCGAGCTCGATGAAGGCTTCTTTATAAGAACCTTCAGGCGTTTCGGGTAACATGCGCGCCGCTTTATTCATAAGCGTCATGACCCCAGGCGCCTGGTAGTTGAGCCGACGGGTTAGGGAAAACAGATTGCGCGTTCCCTTAGTGGCTTGCAAGTCGTCGGCCAGCGCAGCATAGGTGGCTTCATCGGGTACACCTTCTCCCGACCAGCTTTGCATGGCAACTACGGTTTTTGGCAGGGTATCGGGCACAACCGTGTTGTCGATGCTTTTATATAAGAAGAAAACAATCGCCGAAATAAAAGTAAAACACACAAAGGCTACTGCTGGTGCCATGAGCAAACCGGCACCCAAAGCCTTACGACGTTTGTCCCTTTTAAATTCCTGCCGAACGTGGCCTAACTCAGTACTTGCCGTCATAACTTAAGGGTACTTACGCTGTGGGCAGGTTAAAGGCCGCGGTAAAGCTTTGCATGCCTTTGTCTAACCGAGCTAACAACTCGTCGACTTCCGCTTCGGTGATCGTTAGGGGCGGAGAGATAATTGCCGCATTGTTATACGGTGGAACCCCCGCGGGATAGACTACCAGCCCTTCGTTAAAACAGTGTTCCACAAATTTGTGACTAGGATTTAATTCCGAGGCAATGGCAGTACGTGTGGCAGGGTCTTGGAGCATCTCAAAGCCCCACAGTAGGCCACGCCCCCGTACATCTGCCACCCAGGGGTAGGTTTTTGAAAGGCGTTGTAAACCGGCTTGTAGTTGTTTGCCACGCGCCAGCACGTTCGCGTTGATATCGTGTGCTCGCATGTATTGCACCACCGCCAGGCACACTGCCGAGCTTAGCGGGTTGCCGCTAAACGTGTGGCCCAAGGGTTGTGTGTCGGCAAACGCTTGAGATACGCGCTGATGGTAGAGCACGGCTCCCATTGGCGTATAGCCCGAACTCATGCCTTTGGCAGTCACAATCATGTCCGGCGTAACTTGGTCATGCTCACAAGCAAACCAGGTTCCCGTACGACATAGGCCGGTGATGACTTCATCCAGAATAAACAACACGTTGTATTTGTCGCAAAGCGCTCGCAGTTGTGATAGGTAGCCATCCGGGGGGGTGAGCGCACCGCCAGCCGCACCCACAATGGGTTCAATAATAACGCCTGCCGTGGTATCGGCATGTTCTTTCAAGATGTTTTCCCAATTCTGCATAATGTCACGCAGATAGTCTTCCTGTGACTGTTCGGCCCGGAAAGAATAAGGCGTTAGACCTAAGGCAAAGGGATGTAGGAGGCTACCGTAGTCTTGGCGACGCATGCGGTGGCCCGACATGGAAAGAGCCCCCATGGTCATCCCGTGATAACTAATGCTTTGGCCTAAAACGTTAACTTTTTTAGGTTGGCCTTGAGTTTTCCAATAGTGAATGGCCGAACGTAAAGCCAGCTCTGTCCCCTCAGAGCCACTGTTGACTAAAAAGCCCCAGTCAAAGCCCTCGGGTGCTAAATCGAGTAAGGCCGAAACCAACGCTTCATTTTGGTGGCTGCGAAACTGCGTGCGATATGCAAAGCAGATTTGCTCGGACTGAGCGCGCATGGCATCGAGAATTTCTGGCACGCCATGACCCAGGGAGACGGCCATAGGCCCCGAGGACCCATCCAGATATTCTTTGCCATCTTCATCGTAAATATAAACCCCCTTTGCTTTGGTGGCATAGGGGAGTTTGGGATTGAGATCCAGATTTAATCGGGAGGGAGAAACTGCGTGCGAGCTCATATCGTAAAGGCCTTAGGGTTGAGTAAGAAAGTAGTTACGAATCAAAGTAAGTTAAATACAATAGCAGGATCGCCTTGCGATGTATAGGGCCTTTGCATTTTTGCGTTATCATTAGGTTCGTTAATTTTTCTCTCGTTTTAGCTCTTGGGGGTTGGGATGCATAAGTTGTTGAAATCACTGGTAATTGCTGGTGTATTGTCTGCGGTAGGGATGGGGGTGGGCCACGCTGCCACGAAAATTAAATATGGCGCTTACCATACTTCTAGCGAAACCTTTATCAAAGAAATTACGCAAATGATGGACAATATCACCGAACGTACCAATGGCGAGGTGGTGTTCGAGCCGTATTATGCGGGCAGTCTTTTGAAGGCACAGGATCTGTACCCCGGGCTGGAACGAGGGGCTGTTGATATGGTGACCTCTGCACCACAAGCGTTCAATACGCGAGATTATCCCTTAACTGGGGTGGTGCTGCCGTTTATGACCAATAATCCCCCAGCTGCTACCATGGCATTTAAGGATTGGGTGGCTGCCAATCCAGAAGTACAAGAAGAATTTTCTCGCAATGGTGCCCATTTACTGTTTGGCTGGTCGTTGGGCGAGAATGTTTTATGGACTAAAAAGAAAGTAGAGCAAGCAGAGGATTTAAAAGGCATGCGCATCCGTATGCTGTTAGGTCCTGGAGAAGCCCTGGGAATTCTGGGGGCCACAGCGGTTGCTACGCCCTATACCGAAGCGATCGATTTGCTGCAGCGCGGTGGCGTGGATGGGATTAGTACCACTTTCTTTGATCAAGGCGTACGCGATGGCTTGGGGGATGTCTCCAACTATGTATCGTCCGCGGGCGACATGGGGGTATTTGCTGTCATGTTGACCTCTATCCGTGAGGCATTATGGGATGGGTTTGATGAGGACACCAAGGCAATCTTTGAAGAGGAAGTTGATCAAGCTACCCAACGGTATTTCGAGGCTTTAGACCAAGCCATCGATGAGGCGGTTGAAAAGCTCGCCGACAATGACACGCTTGAAGTTGCTGAGATTTCTGATGAGGAAGCGCAGCGCTGGCGCGATGTCACCCAAGAAACCCTGCACGACAACTACATGCAACGCACTAAAAAAGTAGGGGTGGATGGCAGTAAGCTGATTAAAGATTTTGTAGAGCGTATTGCTGAGCATGAGGCCGATTACCCCTACGAAACGGGGATTGAGCGCTTAAATGCAAGTCGTGAGTAATCCCATCTAGAAGGAAAGTAGTTTGCTTGGCTTGCGTGTAAAACGGGTGTCCCAGCTATGCGCCGAGGTATCGGGCTGGCTGGTGATCCCCATGATGTTCTCCATTTTCCTGGACGCGGTGTTACGCGGCTTGTTTAATGTTGCGTTGCTAGGTGTCGTAGAAAGCAACTCCTTGCTGCTTGTCACCCTTATTTATATGGGCTTGGCAGGGGCGCAGGCATCGGGTGCTAATTTTCGGTTAACGTTGGTGACTGAGCGGTTACCGCGACGAGCACAAGCGATATTATCCGCGGTAGGTTGGTTGTTTGTGCTGGTTGTGCTGGCAATCTTAACTGGATTTTGCATACAGGAAGCGCTGTTTTCTTACGCTAAAGGTGAAACCAGCTACGGTTTGGTGAATTTCCCGTTGTGGCCCAGCCGGATCGTAGTTGCCTTTGGTTTGGCCCTGTTATGGTTGCAGCTGCTGCTGGATGGCCTCATATTCTTTCGCGACGGGCTTGATCCTTTTGCGGCCTCGGTGGTTGATGACGACACGCCCCCCTTACCCCAGGATCGTTTATGATGGGTTCCCCTTGGATGGCTGTAGGCATGGTGGGCAGTCTGTTTGCCTTGTTAGCAATTGGGGTGCCCATTGCTTATGCCTTAATTGGTGTGGGCGTAATTAGTCTGATTGTGACGCAAGGTTGGGCGGCAGCTGACTATTTGCTAGGAAATTTTCCCTATACCTCAACGGCTGAGTTTGCCTTCGTTATTATTCCGCTGTTTCTATTTATGGGGGAAATGGCCTATTTGGCAGGGCTCTCGGAGCGGGCATTTAAAGTAGCGCGCACTTGGCTGGGGCATTTGCCCGGCGGGCTGCCTATTGCTGCAGTGTCGGCGTGCGCGGGCTTTTCTGCAGTATGTGGTTCTAGCATCGTAACGGCCGCTACGGTGGGGCGTATTTCTGTCCCGGAAATGTTAAAAGCGGGCGTGTCCGAGCGCCTGGCTGGCGGCACCGTTGCTACGGCAGGGGCACTGGGTGCGCTGATTCCTCCAAGTGGCATTTTGGTGGTGTACTCCATTGTGACGCAGGTTCCCGTGCTGGATTTATTTGCCACAGCGATAATCCCTGGCATTATTACTGCGGTGGTCTATGGTGTGGGCATTTATATCTGGGTGCGGGTAAGCCCGGTTGAGCGCCAAGCGTTACAAGGCGTGCCCCGTCATAGCTGGCGCGAGCGCATCCGGGTGTTGCGCTACGGCTGGGAAATTGCCTTGTTGTTTGCCATGGTGATGGGTTCCATGTTGTTGGGCATTGCAACGCCTACCGAAGCGGCAGCGGTTGGGGCCGTGGTGGCCACTTTTATTGCCTTGGGTCGCGGGGTGGACCGGCAGGGCCTGCGGCAAGGGCTGGCTGCCAGTGGTGCCTCTACCGCGTCGGTGTTTTTGCTGATTGTGGGCTCCGGAATTTTTAGTCTGGCCTTTGCGACCACGCAAGCTGCACAGCAGCTGGCCATGGTAATGACGCAACTGGAAGTACCTGCCTTTGTACTGATTATCTTGTTGTTGCTGCCGTTTTTCGTGCTGGGCATGTTTCTGGATGCCATTTCCATGATCTTGCTGACCATGCCAATTTTGTTTCCCATTGTGGAGCAGGCTGGCATTCATCCCGTATTGTTTGGCATTCTTGTCACTAAAATGGCAGAAATTAGCAATATCACACCACCCGTTGGTTTGAACGTCTTTGTGTTACAAGGTGTGGCGCCACAATTAAAAATCAGCAATATCTTTAGAGGCGTCGCGCCTTTTATCCTGATGGAGATTTTGTTGATTCTGCTGTTTATTATGGTGCCGGAGTTGGTATTGTTTCCATTGGATAGGGTGGGGTAGCTAATGCGGGTGGATGACGCGTCGATTAGGGCTAAATTGGAGCGCCAACAGGAGGCGATTGCTCAGCATAATCCTGTGATCAATGCCTTGATTTGTCCGCCCGGGCATGAACAGCTTCAGGCGCGTGTGCAAACCCTTGTCAAGCGGCCGCAGGGTTTGCTGCATGGTTTGACGGTCTCCTTGAAGGACAATATCGATACAAATTTCGCCCCTACCACTGCCGGCGCTCGTTTTTGGAAGCAGCGCCAACCCGTGCAAAATGCGGTGGTGGTGAATCGCTTACTGCAGGCGGGAGCCATCGCCATGGGCAAGGCCAGTATGACTGAGCTTGCCTGGGGGGTGAGTGGTTACTCCGCGCTTGGGGGCCAGTGTCGTCATCCCCTGGATCATAGGCGTATTGCCGGGGGTTCTAGTGGGGGCTCTGCAGCGTCGGTGGCTGCAGGCTTTTGTGATGCCTCCCTGGGAACCGATACCGGTGGTTCGGTCCGCATTCCTGCTGCCTTTTGCGGGTTGTTGGGCTTGCGCCCCACGTTTGGGGGAATTTCCAACCATGGTGTATTGCCCTTGAGTCATTCACATGACACGGTAGGGATTTTGGCGCAGGAGGTGGTAGATGTGGCCAGGCTCTACACCGCAATTGCAGGGCCTTGCGCCCAAGATCCCACCAGCAACGGCCAGCCTGCCAGCAATGTGTTGGCGCGTTTGCATCAGGGGGTAGAAGGGCTAAGACTGGGGATTCCCACGCACTATTATTTTGATTATTGTGCCCCGGAAGTTTGCGAAGCGGTGATGGCCGGCGCAACCTTGTTGGCGCAGCAGGGCGCGACGTTGGTGAATGTGCAGGTGACTGGCGCGGAGCAGGCGCAGGAAATGGCGATGTGTATGATGGCCAGCGAAGTCACGGGGCGCTATGCAAATCGGTTAAACACTGCGCCGGAAAGTATCTCAACATCGATCCGGGAACGGATGCTGCAAGCGTTTTCTTATACGGGTCTGGACTATGCGCAGGCGATGCAGTTTAAGCAGCGCTGGCAATGGCAACTACGACAACAATTTAGCGATATTGATGTAATGTTAATGCCAACGACGACGTGTACAGCGCCGCGCATTGGCAAGCATAAGAACTTATTGGAAGCCACCCGCGATGTGGCCCGCAATACCTATTTAAGTGCGATGGCGGGTATTCCCAGCCTGTCTGTGCCGTGTGGCACTGATGCCCATGGTTTGCCGATTGGCATGATGCTGGAAAGCGCATGGGGGCGGGAAGACCTGCTGTTGCGGGTGGCAAATGTGCTTATGACGGTGCTACCAAGTCATTTGTAGTGATGCCATCGCACCATGATCGCGCGTTTTATGGGTGCCTGCTAGCTGATAGGCCAGCTGCCATTGCATGGATTGACGCCACTGGCCACTCAGTCCAATGTCCCATTGCCAATAATTCCGTGCCAAGCGCTTACCTGGCGCGCTTAAACGTGTTTGCAGGGGATCATCACGATAAACCTGCCACCCTGGACTGCGTCGCTTACCATTCACCCGGTGCCAAGCAAGTTGGCTGCTAATCCGTAGAGCGCTGTTACCCCAGGTCCAATCCTTTTTACCGCGTAGACCCACGCTATGTAAGTAAATGTGCCGACTCTGACGTTCATATTGCATAGCAAGCGGACCACCGGATTCGGCGATGGCAGGCTGGCGCTGCTGTATCCAGGCGGTTTGAATAAAGGGTTCAAGGTTATTCAGTTTTACGTGGGCTTGAGCGAACACCTGCCGTGTGGTGGCACGACTGTGTGCGTTCACGGTATGGCGTAGGTTCTCAACGGCGGCTTGACGTCGGGTTGTTGCCTTATGCCAGCTATGCGTTAGGCCTAATTGGAATCCGGTCAAGTCGTTTTCCCAACCTGCGGTAAGCCCTAGGTGGTAATGATGTAGGCGGGTGCGTGCGCGCTCTGCTTTGTGTTGCCGATGTCCACTGTGGTGATAGCCTGCCAGCCAACCCAGCGCCCAGTTGGGGGTGGGTTTGATGATGCTTCCCACAAATAAGCCTTCGGCATGACGTCGATGGCCGGAATGAGAATCTTGCTCTCGCATACGTCCTGTGGCATAAAAACTTCGCACCCACGCCCCAGCAGCTTGATGGCCTGATGCCAATGCAGCGTCACGTACGAAGCGGCTGTCCTCGAGTAATTGGCTGGTTAGCGAGGCTTGCCAGGCGCTGGGCCGTGCCGCGGGTTGCCCAGGGGTTTCCGGGTGCGAGCTTGCTGTTATTGGATGCAAGTTAAGCCATACTTGATTGGGGGTGGTGCGAACGCTGGAGGTAAGATAGGGGACGTAGGTGTTAACCTCGGAAAATTTGCTGTCATTCAGCCCTTGGGCACTGTCTACCAGTAAATAATCGCGGGCTTGTTGCCAGTCATCTGCGCTGCCTTGAGGGTAGACATGGAGCTGGCCATCTAGCCGGGCATCGCCAGCGGTAATGCGAATGGCGTCATTGCGACCATCGGCCCAGGTTCGAAGGGCAAGATGGCTGCCCGCATCGAGCGTGAGCCCGCGTTCAATGTGCAAGGTAACGGGATCCTCCCAACCGATGTTGTGTTGGGGTTCTCCGGCAGGACGTAGCCAACCCCCCGATTCAAGGTGGACGGCGCCCACCGTGCCATTGCCGCCCAACCAGGCTCCCTCATGAACCACGACGGGACCGTTGATGTATCCAAAGTCATCAACTTGCAGGCCGCCCGCCTGCACGTACCAGGACGCATCCGCCGATTCCGCACGCGAGCCTAGCCATAAGGTACCAGCACCAGTTTTGTGCATTGCAACATCGCCATGGATGCGCCCCTGTTGATAGGCTACTCCGTCAGCTACCTGGAGGCGAATAGCGGGATCACCAGACCTGCCTAGTGTATTGATGCCACGAAAGAGTCGCGTACCATCCCCGTAGTGCAAACGGGTATCCGCATGTAGCCCAATAAGATATTGATCGTTGCCAAATGGTTGGGGATGTTCCAGCGCCAATGTGCCTTCAACAAGTTCCATGCCGGTGTAAAACGCTGGATTGTTGGAGTGTAGTGTGAGCTGGCCTTGACCGCGTTTCACCAGGCCCGTGGTGGGGCCAAAGTTGGCGCTTAAATCGCCTTCAAAAATAACGGCTTGATCAGCCGCGACCGTGAGATGTAAGGGTTGGGTAAGGACAATATCATCACTGACCTGGTAGCTTTGGTCTACGTTAATAGTGCCGGACGCTTGCCAGTCCGGTGGGCTGGCGTAAAGAGAAAAGGGGAGTAAAAAAGTTAAAGAAAAGACCCACAGATGCGATCGTGCATCCTGATCATGCATAGCATTCATTTGCTGCCTCTTGTGTGTTATTAATTCATTGTTACTTCAAGAAAACAAACTGCATGGTTGCCGTTGCGGCCTGTTAAAAATATCAGGGTCGGTAGTATCTCTCCATTAGGGTTTATCCCGGGCAGGTAACCGTGTAGAATTTTTATAGATCTCTTAACTTTTGGAAGACGACAATGAAGGGCTTAAAACGACAGGATTTATTTAAAACTCAGTGCTATATCGATGGGCAGTGGGTAGACGCCGATAATGGCGGCACCATCGATGTCACTAACCCGGCAACCGGTGAGAAGCTTGGCACGGTGCCCAAAATGGCCACGGCAGAAACTACCCGGGCGATTGAGGCAGCGGATGCGGCCTGGCCGGCGTGGCGGGCAAAAACGGCCAATGAACGGGCGGCCATTTTGCGTCAGTGGTTCCAGCTTATGATGGACAACCAGGAAGACTTGGCCCTTATGATGACGTTGGAGCAAGGCAAGCCTATGTCGGAATCGCGCGGTGAGATTGCTTACGCGGCCGCATACATGGAATGGTATGCCGAAGAAGGAAAACGGGCTTATGGTGATGTGATTCCCACCAATATTCCAAGCCAGCGGATTGTGATTACGCGCGAGCCGGTTGGCGTGTGTGCGGCAATTACCCCCTGGAACTTTCCCAGTGCCATGATTACGCGTAAGGCTGCAGCGGCGTTGGCAGCTGGCTGTCCCATGGTCGTTAAACCAGCTTCCCAAACCCCATACTCGGCCTTGGCCCTTGCCGTGCTGGCGGAAGAAGCCGGTGTTCCCAAAGGTGTGTTTTCGGTGATTACCGGCTCTGCCTCCCAGATTGGCGAGGAAATGACCACCAATCCTACCGTTAGAAAAGTCAGTTTCACGGGATCCACAGAAATTGGTCGGTTGTTAATGGCACAAAGCGCTAGCACCATTAAAAAAGTGTCGCTGGAACTTGGCGGCAACGCGCCTTTTATTGTGTTTGATGACGCGGATATCGATGAAGCCGTTAAAGGTGCCATTGTTTGTAAATATCGTAATGCAGGACAGACTTGTGTATGCGCCAACCGTATTTATGTGCATGATGCAATTTACGATCAGTTCGCGGAAAAATTGGTGCAAGCCACGGAAGCATTGACCATTGGTGATGGTCGGGACGATGGCGTGGAAGTAGGGCCGCTGATTGATCAGGCCGCTGTCGATAAAGTCATGGAACACATTCAGGATGCTTTGGATGGCGGTGGTAAAGTCGTGACCGGTGGTCAGTTACATTCCAAAGGCGAGCTTTTCTTTCAGCCCACCGTTGTTACCGGGGTATCGTCTGATATGAAAGTGGCATCCGAAGAAACCTTTGGTCCCTTGGCACCGTTATTTCGCTTTAGCACTGATGAGGAAGTTATTGATATGGCCAATGCCACGGAGTTTGGCTTGGCGGCCTATTTCTATAGCCGCGATATTGGTCGCATCTGGCGGGTTGCCGAAGCGCTGGAATATGGCATGGTCGGCATTAATACAGGTATATTGTCCAACGCAGCAGCACCATTTGGGGGTGTGAAGCAATCGGGTCTGGGCCGCGAGGGTTCCTACCAAGGGCTGGATGACTATCTGGTTACGAAGTATTTGTGTATGGGTGGAATTTAATAAGGAAAATAGGTTCATGTCACACTCCCCAAGAATTGCATTAATTCACGCCCTAACGGACTCCCAAGTGCCGGCGTGGCAGGCGTTTGAAACTCATTGGCCGGAAGCGGATATCCATAATGTATTGGACGACTCTCTTGCCATGGATTTGGCCGCCGAAGGAACATTAACAGAAGCGATGGTGCAGCGCTTTATCACGCTGGGCAAGTATGCTGCATCTACGGGCTTTAAGGAGACGGAAACGCAGGCAATTTTGTTTACCTGCTCAGCTTTTGGGCCGGCGATTGATGCCGCTAAAAAGCAGGTGGATATTCCGGTGCTCAGGCCCAATGAGGCTGCTTTTGAAGAAGCGTTAAATGCTGGAAATAAAATTGGCCTGCTGGTGAGCTTTGAAAAGGCGTTGCCCCCTTTGACCAATGAGTTGAAGGAGATGGCAGCCGCCGCTGGAAAAACAATAGAGGTTCACACCGGCATTGCGGAAGGTGCACTTGCTGCACTAAAAGCGGGTAATGAAGCGGAGCATGACCGTTTGGTAGCGGAGTGTGCAGCCACCCTGGAAGATGTTGATGCGCTGGTATTGTGTCAATTTTCGTTAGCGCGTGCTGCGGCAAGTATTCCGGACGTGGCAGGACGCATTGTCTTGACCACGCCAGGAAGTGCCATTGCCAAGCTCAAGCGGTTGCTTGCCTGAGCTGGCAGTAGCGGTTAAAAGTTACTCGCTATCAAGGACTTGGACGGCGCGCTCGAATAACTCGTTTTGTTGTGTGAGGTAAGCGGCGTAGTCGTCCGGCCCCAAAACATGGATCTGGGCGCCCAAGGTCAATAACTGTTCGCTGATTTCATCTTTGTATTTGTCATTGACTTGATTGATGGCATCAACAAGGATATCAATGCGCTCCCGGGGCGTATCTTTGGGTGCCAGTAAGCCGTATAGGGTTGGGCTACCCACGTCATAGCCAAGCTCTTTTACGGTGGGAACATCAGGGTAGGCATCCATGCGTTCATCCCCAAAAACAGCCAGGGGGCGCAAGGTTCCGGATTTGATGTGGCCTTGCGCGGGTCCAATTGCGGTGGCAGAAATATCCACGTGACCCCCCAATACGGCGGTAATTGCCGGGCCGCTACCCTGGTAGGCGACGTGCGTCATTTCAAGCTCAGCTTCATTCAGGAATGCTTCCGCCAGCAGGTGAGTAATGCCCATGGCGCCCGAGCTGGAAAAAGTGATGTCGCCAGGGTTGTTCTTGGCATCTTCAATCAGATCTTCTAGTGTTTTCCACTTGGAGTCCGTGGGAGCAACCAGCATTAAAGCACCCTCGGTGAGCGCCGCAACGGGGGCAAAATCCTCAAACGAGTATTGCACGTCTTTGTTGGCGAGCGGAACCACCACGATAGAACCGGGCGAAGTGCCTACCAATTCATAGCCATCTGCTTTTTGGTTGGCAATGTACTGCGCACCGATGGCACCACCAGCGCCAGGCTTGTAATTGACCACCACGGTCTGGCCTAAAAACTCCTTCATACGATCCAGAAAAGGCCGCAACATGTTGTCGGTATCCCCGGGTTGAAAGGGGATGATTACTGTGACATTACGGTCGGGGAAGGTTTTGGCGGCAACATTTGATGCGGGTACAAGTGTGGCGCCAAGTAGTGTAGCCGCCAACCCTAAGGCTGGTAATAAACGTTTTTTTATCATAATCGTCATTTACCTATCATTGTAGAAATAAGGTTAATCACAACGGGCAGACATGCCTCCATCAACAACAAGCTCGGTGCCCGTAATAAACCGAGCTTCTTCGGATGCTAAGAAAAGAGCAGCGTTGGCCACATCGCGGCCATCACCCATAAAGGGCAGGGGAATACGCTTTTGCCGACGGGCCAGTAGTGCTTTCGCATCGCCCTGGCTTTGATTGGCGGCCAGGACGGCTTCTACCATGGGGGTGTGCATTTGGCCGGGCACCACGGTATTGACGCGAATATTGTCTTTGGCAAGCTCTACTGCCATGACACGGCCAAACTGGATGACCCCACCTTTGGCGGCGGCATAGCCAATTTGAGCGGCGCCGGTCCACCGGATGCCCGAGGTTGATGCAATATTTACAATGGCGCCGCCTTCTTGCTGCTGCTGCACGCGTGGCACAAACTGTTGGCACATGAGGAACATGGTGCTGAGGTTAATATCCAGTTGGGCTTGCCAGTCCGCTTCTGATAGCTTGGTGATGCCCCCCGGAATGGGCTTGCCAACGTTGTTTACCAAGATATCCAGCCGCCCAAAGTGGGCTTGGGCTTCGTCCATGAGTTGTTGAACCGCGGTGGCATCGGTGACATCGCCTTCCAGTGCCAGCACCTCGCCGTTCACGTCTTGGATACGGGAGAGGGTTTCTGTCATGGCGGCGGCGGAGCGATCAATGGCCACAATGCGGGCGCCTTCTTGCGCAAATCGCGTGGCAATGGCACGGCCGTTTCCCCACCCAGGGCCAACGCAGCCCGCACCTGTGACGATGGCAACTTTGCCATGCAGGCGTTGAGTCATAATATTTCCTGTTGTGTGTTAGCGGGTCGCCGAGGTGAATCCGCCATCGACGATAAGTGATTGTCCGGTGATGTACTTTGCTTCATCGCTGGCCAGAAATAGAATGGCATTGGCGATATCCCAGGCATCTCCCATGCGTTTCATGGGGACTTGTTGATTGCGGTGCTCAACAAATTCGTCATACGCGCCTTTGGCGTATTCGTTGGCAAGGCGCTCTACCAGGGGGGTATGAATAAGCCCTGGAACCACGCAGTTCATGCGTACGCCTTTGTCCGCGTAAATGACTCCGGTAGTTCGGGTAAAATGGATAATGGCAGCTTTGGCCGAGGCATAGCCTACCTGGGGCTTGCCAGCATAAAGCACGCCGGCAACGGAGGAAACGTTCACGACGGCGCCCCGTTGTTGTTGCTCCATGATGGGAAGCACATATTTGCACATCAGGTAAGCGGATTTCATGTTAACGGCAAATTGGGCATCCCAGTCTTCCTCACTAATTTCAACGGGGCCGCCGGGAATGGATTGGCCAACATTGTTTACCAGAATATCGATGCGGCCATAGCGTTGCATGCAATCGTCCACCAACGCCTGCACTGCTTGGCTGTTGGTAACATCGGCACCGGTTACGCTGGCGGTACCGCCTTCCTCCTGGATAAGTGAGGCCGTGACTTGTGCCGCTTCCAGATTTCTGTCAACACCATAAACGGTGGCCCCTTGGCGGGCCAGTAAAACCGCCGTAGCTTTACCATTTCCCCAGCCTGGAAGGGCTGACCCACACCCTGTAACAAGCGCAACTTTATTATTGAGATCTAACATTTTAAACTACCGAAAGCAGCCGAACTGCTATGAAAATTGGACGTATTTACTATAGTGGCTTTTGATTTTAATGGGTAATGGTTTCTTGAGTGAGATTCATAGATGCAGGGCATAAATCTGTCCCCACGTGAGCTGCGCATGTTTGTAGCGTTGGCCAACACACTAAGCTTTACGGCCGTTGCCCAGCAGTTTCATGTCACGCAGCCAACCATGAGTAAATTAATTGCCAACATAGAAGAAAAAATTGGCACGGCATTGTTTGAGCGATCGACACGCCAGGTGACGCTTACCGCGCATGGTCGGGAGTTGTTAAGTATTGCCCAGCGTGTGATTGCGGATTATGATGCGGGCCTGGCCGAATTGGCAGAAGCGTCGCGCCGCTATACGCGCCAGTTTTCCATCGCCGCTTTACCAACCCTGGTTGCACGCCTATTGCCAACGTATTTACAACAATTACAAACGTTGATGCCACAGCTATCCGTGCGCATTCATGATACCTATACCAATGAAGCGTTTGATTTGCTGCGTTTACGGCGGGTGGATATGGCACTCGTTGGGATGGATCCGATTTATGCGGATTTGGAATACCATCCCCTTTTCACGGAACCGTTGGTGTTATTGGTGTCGACAAGCCATGATTTTGGGATAGATTTGGCGTCGTGGTCGGCTGCCTTGCTGTCGCGTTTGCCCATAATTTCGATGCCACGGGGTACAGGAACGCGCAGTCTTACCGAACGGGCTTTTGCGGACGAGGGGCTGGGGTTTACCCCCAAGCTCGAGTTCTACCGCTTGCGCAGCATTGCTGAGTTTGTGCGAGTAGGTGCCGGGGTTGCCGTGTTGCCCCGCGTGGGCGGCCAGTTGCTGCAGGCAGAAGATATTCAGATGATTGAGCTGGCCGGCGCACCCACCCGCGATGTGGGGTTGGTGATGCGTAATGACTTTCAGGCCTCGGATGCCGCACAGCAGTTCTTGCAACTGATCCGTGCGGACTATGCTTAGTCGGGCAGTTGAATTAAGCGTTTGCCTGTATTTTGGCTGCTATATAGTTGCGCAATGGCACCGGGCGCCGTCTCCAGCCCTTGACTGACGTCTTCACGGTAGTGCAGCTTACCCTGGCGGATGGCCTCTTCCAATTGGCGCACATAGTCCGGATAAGTATCCATGTGATCAAACAGAATAAACCCTTGCATGCGGGCACGTCGGGTAAGCAAAATTCTTTCCACGCGCGGCCCAGTTGGTACCGGATCCCAGCTGGATATGGCTGCCGTGCCACACACCACCACACGGGCATGTAGCGCCAGGTGGGGCATGATGGCATCGGAAATTGCACCGGAGGTATTATCAAAATAAACATTTACGCCATCGGGGCAGGCTTGGGCCACACGTGCGGATAGATTAGGTTCGCGGTAACTCAGTACCTCGTCATAGCCAAACGTGTCCTTGCATTGCTGCATTTTTTCAGGGCTGCTGGTAATGCCAACCGTACGGCAACCCTGCATTTTTGCAAGCTGTCCAACACAAGAACCCACGCCGCCGGCTGCGGTGGATACCACTACCGTATCGCCCGGTTGTGGCTGACCCACTTTATCCAGGGCGGTGGCGGCGGTAATCCCGTTGAGGCCCAAAACGCCAAGGTATAACGAGGCTGGAATATCGCTTGCGGTAATGGTTTGGACAATGGCACTGGTGTCCACAACGGCGTGGGTTTGCCACCCAAACCAGCCCATGACTTGCGTGCCTTCGGGGAAGTCCGTGTGTTTTGAGGCGATGATGGTGCCAACGGCCAGGGAACGCATGACATCCCCGGCGGGCACACTCAAGTAATTATCAGCATCGGCCAACCAGCCACGCATGGCGGGATCTACCGACAACCATTGATTTTTAACGAGGATCTGCTGATTTTCCAGGGCAGGGATGGAACGCGTTTCTATTTGAAAATTTTCCGCCTGTGGAATATTGCTGGGGCGGGAGCGAACGACAACGGCCTGATTATTAATTTCTGTCATAGAGTGATTGACCTTGGTGGGTGAAATGCTTACAGTTGTACTTCTAGATTTTTAGAGAATAATTTTTACGTCAATTTCATCATACAGAAAAGAGTGAGACTATGAAAACACTAAAATTGTCCACCCTGGCGCTGGCGTTAGGGTCGTTATCATTCGGGGTTGCGGCGGAGGGGATTTCTGATGACGTGATACGCATTGGCTTTGTCACGGATATGTCGGGAGTTTATTCGGATTACGATGGCAGGAATGGCGTTGAGGCCATTAAACTGGCCATTGAGGATTTCGGCGGAGAAATCAACGGCAAGAAAATTGAACTGCTAACCGCGGACCACCAGAATAAGGCGGACATTGCCTCTGCCCGTGCGCGTGAGTGGTTTGATTCCGAAAAGCTGGATGTGCTTATTGGTGGCACCAACTCGGCGGCCAGTCTTGCCATGTCGTCCGTGGCCAATGATAAGAAAAAGCTGTTTATTTCCGCGGGTGCCGGGGCTTCTGGCTTAATCAATGAGCATTGCAATCCATATACCATCATGTGGACGTATTCCACCAGTGCCATCGCCAAAGGTACCGGGGCTGCTGTGGTAGAAGATGGTGGCGATAGCTGGTTCTTTATTACCACGGACTACACCTATGGCCACATGCTCGAGGAAGAAACCGGCAAAATTGTAGAAGAGGCCGGTGGTGAGGTGGTTGGTTCCGTGCGTACGCCCTTGGGCGCCAGCGACTTCTCGTCCTTTATCTTACAGGCACAGAACTCGGGTGCCAAAGTGGTTGGCCTGGCCAATGCGGGTGGGGACTTTATTAACTCCATCAAGGCGGCCAATGATTTTGGACTTGGTCAGACGATGAGTATTGTTGGCATGACCGTTTTCCCACAAGACGTGCATAATTTGGGTCTGGAAACTACGCAAGGCATGTATTTCACGGTGCCTTGGGACTGGCAGTTGTCGCCTGAGGCGGAAGAGTTCGCCGCCCGCATGGAAGAAAAAATCCAGCAAAAACCTTCTTACATCCACGCCGGTGATTATTCTGCCGTCAGCAGTTATTTAAAAGCCGTTTCAGAAACCGGCACGGACGATAGCGACACAGTCATGGAATGGTTGAAGTCAGCCACCATCGATGATGTGTTCGTAAAAGGCGGCAAAATCCGTGCGGATGGGCGTATGATGAACGATATGTACTTGCTGCAGGTTAAAACTCCTGAAGAAAGTACGGGTGAGTGGGATTATGTGAAAGAAGTCGCGCGGATTCCTGCGGCTGAAGTGCATGGAACGCTTGAAGAAGGCAGCTGTGAATTTGCGAAGGAGCAACAATCGTGAGTAGCAAAAAAGTCATTGTGACCATCGCCCCCACCGGTGGGGCGGCAACCAAGGATCAGCATCCTGACCTACCCATAACGCCGGAAGAAATTGCCGCGGACACGCATGCTTGCTATAACGCCGGCGCAAGTGTGGTTGCCATTCATGCCCGCAATCCTGAGGATGGTAGCCCCACCTGTAATCCGGATGTTTATTACGACATCAACGATAAAATCCGCGCCAAATGCGACATCATCATTAACAACTCAACCGGTGGTGGGGTGTTTGGGGATGTCGTGGGCGAAACCTATGAAGGCAACTGGGAAATCCTTTGGGAAGAGCGTATTAAAGGCATGGAAGCTGGTGCGGAAATGTGCACCCTGGATGCCACGACCATTATTGCCAACTTGGGGGATAGGGAGGTGTTGATGAACACGGCACCAAGCCGGGCCCGCTTTTTGGCTGAAGAAATGAAAAAGCGTGGTATCAAACCCGAGTGGGAAGTGTTTAGTCCAACGCACATCGTGCAGGATACCGCTCAGCTGATTGCTGAAGGGCTGGATGATGAACCACCCTTTATTAATTTGGTGATGGGGGTGAACGCTTTTCAAAACGCCATGCCCTACACTCCAAAAAACCTGCAGTTCATGGTGGACTTGTTACCCAAGAACGCCATTTTTGGGGTCAGTGGCATTGGGCCGGCGCAATTGCCTGCGGCAATGAACTCACTCCTGCTGGGCGGCCATGTGCGTGTTGGCTTGGAGGATAACTTCTACTACTCCCGCGGAAAATTGGCCACCAACCTGCAGTTGGTTGAACGCTTGGTGCGCTTGGTGCGGGAAATGGGTTACGAGCCAGCAACCCCCGCTGAGGCCCGGGAAATCATGGGTTTACCACGCGCGGGTTTGCCTAAACCTAAATTCGCCATATAACGCGTAGTACCACGGCAATCCCTTACCCCACAGACTAAAGGAATATATTGTGCAAACTGTGATATTGAATATTCAAGAAATGTCTTGCCAGAACTGCGTGCAAGCAGTGCAAAATGCCTTGGAAAAGCAGGCAGGGGTGAGCAAGGTGGCCGTGGATCTGGCCGCGGGCCAAGCCACGGTACAGGTTGATGAGAATCAATCGTCCGTGGCAGACTTGGGTGCGGCGGTGGAGGCCGTGGGCTTTGTGTTTGCAGGCGAGGCAGCAGCCAATTAATTGGCCTGGGCTAGCGGGTTTGCAGTGCTTGTACCAGGTATGGGTCCAGGTCGGTTTGCCGCAGCAGCCAGTCAACGTAATCCCCGGGTAGTGCGGCGATGGGTTCCCCTCTATGTTTGCCAAAGGGCATCAGGCGGGGAATTCGCGCCTGTTCGGAGAGCTCCCAAAGCATCTCCCAGGACGTGATGGGTCCGTGTTTTTCCGTTAACTGCTGAAGTAGATAACGCAGCAGCTGCAAGCAATTTTCAACATCAACAAGCGCTGAATGAGCATTGCGTACCCAGTCGCGCGCCTGGGCACGATAGGCAAAGTACAGCATGGCACTTTGGCTATGGCTGTCGAGTTCGGGATGTAATGCCCGACTTAACGCAAGCGTGCAAATGCGCTTGACGTCCGGGGCGCCTGCTACCGTCCAATCGTAATCGATATTATGGCCAATGATGTAGGGCGCATCGCCAGGCAATGTAAACTGTTCGCTGGGCGGGCAGTCACGCAATTCCTCGTCATAAATGTGATGCGTTGCCAGTGCTCCCAAAGAGATTGGTTTGGACGGGCGGTAGCGTTGCTCAAAGCGTTCGATTATTTGCAAACTGCCGGGTTGATCCAGGCGTAGCCACGCGGCCTCGATCACTTCCGGTTCGTGCACTCCCGTGGTTTCGGTATCAAACAACAGGGCGGTATTTGGCGGTGCCGAAAACCCGAAATCAAGTTGCATGGTAGACGCGTTATCCACAGCCGACACTGGTCACGACATCTTCGTCATCGACACGAATATTGACCCGTTCATGGTTGTATTCCATGGTGATAACATCACGAGGTCGCAACGTGCGTACGATAGCTGCGCCGCTAAGCTTTTTGGCCTCGGCTTCTACCTTGTCGGACACAGTTTCACCAATAAGCGATTGTGCTGGATCGGCATCGCACCGGTTGGCACTTTCTGCATAGAGGCTGCTAGAGGACGACGAGCTGCCTGAGCTGCTCGCTGAAGAGGATGACGAATCCAGGTCTACCGTTGAACAGGCAGCGATCAGACTGGCGGCGCCAATTAAGGTCAATAAGGTGCGGTACTTCATAGCTTTTATTCTTTCGGAGTGTTCATAATAATAAAAAGGGCGATAGGGGAGTTGCCCCTACCGCCCCTATTCTAGGGCAATGGTAAAGCCAATGCAGAATTAGTTCAACATGTCGGTAACACGTTTCTCAAGTTCTGGGTCCTGCTGTAAGGCTTGATTGATCCCATTGAACTCGCTAACGGATAGCCCTTCGTCCTCGACGGCGTCAACCATTTTTTCGTCGGCTTCACGGAAGATTTTTTCACGGTCTTCCTGATCCGAAGTGGCTTCGATTTTAGGGGTGTATTCCTGTGAGATGGCCGCCACTTGCTGCGAGGCATTCACAAACTTTTCCAGTTGAGCATCACTGTAATCTTCTGCAGGCGCAGCTTCAGCAGGGGCTTGTGTCTGGGCTGCATCCTGTTGGGCAACTGCTGTTCCTGCCGATAGGCCAAGGGCGATGACAGCGGAAGACAGAATGCTGAATATGCGTTTTTGCATGAAAACTCCTTGCTTTGAATAATCTTTGTAAGTCAGAATCACTGTGCTTCCCATCATGCCTCTTTCCGGTAGTACATTTCAAGGGATAAACGTTTGTCTCTGAGACTTGATATGTCACTTTGTAACAAAAAGGCCGTTACAGGTTGCAAATTCGGCGTTTGCGTCATATTTGTTTACAAACTTCTTTGGGTTTTGCGTTTCATGATGCGCAAGCGAATTTTGTCGTAAACCAGGTTATAGACAAAGGTATAGGGCAAGAAAAATAAAATAAAGCCGATATCCACCACAAAGGCATACAGCAGCGTGGAATTAATCCACCAGGCGATAAAGGGTACGGCAAGCACAATAAGGCCAAGCTCAAAGCCACAAGCGTGAATGACCCGAATCCCCATGTGACGATCAAATCCCCAGCGTCTTTGGAGCCGATCAAAGAACCAGTTATAAATAATGTTCCAGGTAATCGCAATAAATGAAATAACCGCCGCTACAATGGCCATGTCGGTAACAGATTCACCGGTAAGCCACATTCCCAGAGGCGTCGCAAAGATAATTCCAAACAGCTCAAATAAGCAGCCATGAAATAGCCGTTCCGGGAAACCACGGTTATAGTTATCGAAGGTGCTGGCGTGGGGACTGGTTGTTGAAGAAGAACTGGTCGTAGAATAAGTCACAGAGTTTTTACGAGAGTAGTCCATAAAAAATGCGATTGAGAATACTATCTGACTTGCACATTGAGTTTTTTCCATTCACCATTCCGGCATTGCCCGGTGACCAAGAAACCGTCTTGATTCTCGCGGGTGATATCGGTGTTATTTACCAGCAAGACCGTTTACAAACATTTTTAGAGGCGGCCTGCCAGCAGTTTAAGGCAGTCATTTATGTGTTGGGCAACCATGAATACTACCGCGGGCAATGGCCAAATGCCAGGACAACCTTATTGCAATGGCCGTTGCCCCAGAACTTGCATGTGCTGGAGCGCAATGTCGTAACAGTAGATGGCGTTGCGTTTGTTGGAAGCACGTTGTGGTCAGATTTTGATGCGGGTGATCCATTATCCATGCATACCGCCCAACATCAATTGAGTGACTTCCATTATATACGGGTGGCACTGGCCCCGGGAAATAATCATCCCGAAGCGCTTGCTGATTCCCCGCAAGAGCGCCAGTTAAATCCCAGCGACATCTTGGCTGATCACAGTCAGTCCGTTGCCTGGCTGGATAAAACCTTAGGACAACTGCACCGCGACGGTCAAAAAACGGTGTTGGTGACCCATCATGGGTTTTCTCGACGGTCTATTCACGAGGACTTTAAAGACAGCCAGGTTAATGGTGCCTTCGTGTCGGCCTGTGACTTCTTGCTCGAAAAGCACCAGCCGGTGCTGGCTGTGCATGGGCACGTGCATAATGGCTTTGATTACCGCATTGGGCAAACGCGTGTTATCGTGAATCCGCGGGGTTATACGCAACGCGAAGATACGCAGGAAAATCCTGTCTTTGATCCCTGTCTCACCATAGAGTTGTAATGTTGTTCTGGAGGTAAAACATGACGCAATCCGAGAGTCCACGCCTGGCACAAGTGTTTGCTCCCGATTTGCCGGACGATGCAGAAGCACGGGCGCGCCAGTTGTTGGCATATTGGAAGCAATTGGGCCCAGAGGGCTGGTTTGCCAAGGACGATGCGATTGATGCGCACTTGAGGGATCATTACTTTGATTTGCACTTGGCGGCGGCACGCCGTGCGTGTGATCATTGGCTTACTCAGGCGGACACGGGCTTGGCGGTGGTGCTTTTACTGGATCAGTTCCCGCGCAATGTCTTTCGCGACACTGCGCACATGTTTGCTACCGATGGCTTGGCTCGCGAGGCAGCACAAACCCTCATCGAGAATGATCTGGTACAGGCGGTGGACGAAAGTTTGCGTTTATTTGTCTGTTTGCCGTTTGTGCATTCGGAAGACATTGCTGATCAGGACACGGCCCAGGCCTTGTATGCCCAATGGGCGCCCGATAACGCCGAGTGGGCAAAGCATCACCGCGAGATTATTGTGCGCTTTGGTCGCTTCCCTCATCGCAACCGCAGCCTTGGCCGGCCAACCTTGGCGGATGAGCAGGAGTTTTTAGAAGCCGGGGGCTTTACCGGTTAAGCTTTTACCCAGCCCCAGCGGATAGGATAGGCAAATACCCATTGATAGGGTTTTTCCAGGGTGCGAGTGATGGGCTGTCCCCACCCACGCCACAACGGCCACACAATCGCCGTGGCAACACAGGCAACCACCATGGCGCCCAGCATATCCAGGGGAAAGTGCACCCCCACGTAAATTCTGGACCAGGCAACGACCAGCCCGACTACGAGAATACCACCGCCCACCCATCGTTGTCGTTGCCACAGACAAAGCCCCACGCACCAGAAAATGGTTAAGTGGTTGCTTGGAAACGAGGGGGTGGGGGCATGGCTAAGCAAGGTAACGCCAAGCCCTAACTCAAATGGGCGCGCCGTGGGCAGAATCATGCCAATGGCCTGATTACAGGCCAAGGCCAGGCCGGTGGTAACAAGGGCTTGCAGGGCAACTTGCCGGTGGCGAGTATCCCCCCATAGCCACAGCCCCGCTAGCAGTAACGGAATAAGGTAAATTAACCGTTTGGCAATAAAGTGGCTGCTTACCACTGCCCATTGTGGGGCATCCACACCGGCATTCAAGAATAAAAACCAACTATGATTCCACGTCTCCATGACGTTTGTTCTTCCTTATGTGTAATAGGGGTTAGTCGTACAGCACCACCGAGCGGATGGATTCACCCGCCTCCATTAACTCGAAGCCTTTATTAATCTGTTCGAGTGACAAGGTATGGGTGATGAGGTCATCGATATTGATTTTACCTTCCATATACCAGTCAACAATGCGTGGCACATCGGTGCGGCCGCGTGCGCCACCAAAGGCGGTACCGCGCCAATGCCGGCCGGTTACCAGCTGGAAGGGCCGGGTGGAAATTTCTGCGCCAGCGGGGGCAACGCCAATAATAATGGACTGACCCCAGCCACGGTGGCAGCATTCTAACGCTTGGCGCATAACATCGACATTGCCAATGCATTCAAAGGAGTAATCTGCTCCACCATCGGTGAGCTGAATAATATGATCAACAACGTTTTCTACCTGTGAAGCATCGACAAAATCCGTCATGCCAAACTTGCGTGCCATGGCTTCACGGTTAGGGTTGATGTCAACGCCGATAATTTTACCGGCGCCCACCATGCGCGCGCCCTGGATCACGTTTAAACCAATACCGCCCAAACCAAATACGACGACGTTGGCGCCGGCCTCCACCTTGGCGGTAAAAATAACCGCACCCAAGCCGGTGGTTACCCCACAGCCGATATAGCAAACCTTGTCGAAGGGTGCATCGGGATGGATTTTAGCAACGGCAATTTCCGGAACCACAATGTGGTTGGAAAACGTGGAGGTGCCCATGTAGTGGTGAATGGGTTTGCCATTAAGACTAAATCGTGAGGTGCCATCGGGCATTAAACCTTGCCCCTGGGTGCTGCGTATCGCCGTGCATAAGTTGGTTTTTTGTGACAAGCAGGATTTGCACTCGCGACATTCCGGCGTATACAGCGGAATCACATGGTCGCCGGGTTTGAGCGATGTGACCCCAGGGCCCACGTCCGTCACGATTCCGGCGCCTTCATGCCCCAGAATGGCGGGAAACAAGCCCTCCGGATCTGCCCCGGAGAGTGTGTAGTAGTCTGTATGGCAAACTCCGGTGGCTTTGAGCTCTATGAGCACTTCTTTTTCTTTGGGGCCTTCAAGATCAACGGTTTCAATGCTCAGTGGAGCGCCTGCTTCCCAGGCAATTGCGGCGGTGGTTTTCATCGTGCTTACCTTTGTTGGTGATGAGTGGGGCGAGTGTTTAGCTATTACTATAACGCCCAGCGCACATGTGGGGGTAGCTTGATACCGTAGCTATTTATTTTTTGGAACAGGGTTAGTAGCTCTAGGGCGGGCTTGGTAATAATACGGTCGTTATTGGTCAGTACACAAATGCGTCGTGATAACACTGGGTTTACCAAGCGACGGTATTCAAAGGATGCAAACTCCAGCGTTGGCAATAACAAGGACGGAATCACCGACACGCCTGTGCCAGCGGATACCAGACCGCCAATAACATTGATTTCCCGGGCGCGTAATCGCATTTCTGGTTGAATTCCCAACGCATTTAGCAAGCCTTGCATTTGTTGATATATGTTGCTCCTGTGATCAAAGGCAATCAGGGTTTCGCCATGAAGATCATCCCACTTGATGGATAACTGTTGGCGAAATCTATGATTGGGATGAAAAATACAAACGAAGTCATCGGTGGCAAGCGTGGTCGCGTTAAATTCTTTGGAATCCGCCTGTAGTGGCGTGATGGAAAAGTCTACTTGGCCATTTCTAACCCGTTCCAGGGTTTCAACTGAAAAACCATCTTCAATTGAAATATCAATTTCGGGGTGTGTGGCGTAAAACAAGGACAAAATTTCAGGCAACAGAGTGCTTGCCACGGAACTGACAGTGGCCAGCGTAATGGCCCCTTTTTTGCCTTTTAAATAGCCTTGAAAGTGTTGTAAACCCGTGTCGTAGCTCAGGAGTATTGAGCGGGCGATTGACGCAAAGAATTCGCCATCGTGGGTGGGGTGCACGGTGCGCGTTGTGCGGTGAAAAAGCTGTACGCCAAGTTCTGCCTCCACATTTTGAATGGTTCTGGTCACCGAGGATTGAGCGACGTGCAGATGTTCAGCCGCTTTGGTGTAGCTGCCAAACTCGATAACTGCAAGCACCACTCGCAGGGATCGTAGGTCTATATTAATGCGCATATCTCATAAATTAATCAGAAAATTATATTGGACTCGCATTAATAGTTTACCTAGAATTTTTACAACATTCATTCATTGGGAAGCAATAGTCGTGACAGAAATACTCACCCGTCAAGAAGGCAATTGTCGGTACATCACTTTTAATCGTCCGCATCGATTGAATGCTGTAAATGAGCACTTGTATGAGCAAACCTTGGCCGCCTTGCGCGCGGCAGAGGTGGATGACGACACACGCTGCGTTGTGTTATCGGGAAAGGGCCGTGCGTTTTGTGTTGGCGCAGATTTAAAAGCCCATGGTTCTGGTCAGCGTTCAACGCAAGCACAAATGCAGTACGTTCAGCTAGGTCAAGACGTCTGCGCCTTAATTCAACAAATGCGCATACCGGTAATTGCCCAGGTACACGGTTATGCGTTAGGGGGTGGGGCGGAGATTGCCGTTTCGGCAGATTTTTTGATTATGGCCGAGGACGCCCAAATCGGGTTTCCGGAAGTGGCGATTGGTACCTTTGTTACCGGCGGTGTTACGACACGCCTGCCACAGTTAGTGGGGTTTCGTAAAGCAACTGAACTGCTACTTTTGGGGGAACGCATTGATGGTATACAAGCCGTGCAGTGTGGGCTTGCCAATAAAAGCTGTGCGACAAAGGATTTGGCCAGCGTTACCCAAAATCTGGTGCAAATACTTAGCGGAAATGCGCCTTTGTCAGTAGAGCGAATCAAGCAGGCGTTAGGGGACTATGACACCCGTCGGGAGGTTTTTGATTATGAGGCAAGACAGTTGTTAAAGATTATGCAGACATCCGACTGGCAGGAGGGCGTTGCTGCGTTCTCCGAGAAGCGTCAACCAAATTTCAGGCGCTGTTAAGGAGCAACAACCGTGATGTCGATTAATCGGGTTATTGAGCCGCGGTCAATTGCCGTGGTGGGCGCGTCAAGTGATCCTGATAAGCGAGGCCATCAGATATTGGCCTCCTTGAAAAACAAGCGTTATGAGTATCCCATATATCCCGTTAACCCCAGGGGTGGAGAAATCTTGGGACTTCCTGTTATCAGTTCCTTGGAGGAAATGCCTGAACAGGTTGACCTTGTGGTGATAAGCAGGCCTGCGGCGTCGGTGGTAGATGTTATCCGCCAATGCGCCGCCAAGGATATCGGTGGCGTTGTCATTTTGGCGCATGGCTTTACCGAAGCGGGTCCGGAAGGCGCGCAACTGCAATCGCAGCTAAGTGCGGTCCTTGCGGAAACACAAGTGCGGGCGGTGGGCCCCAACACCTCGGGCATTATTAATTTCACCTTGGGGGCCGATCTGGTGGGTCTCACGCAAGCGGTTGGTAGCGGCTATCTTAGCGTGATTACCCAAAGCGGTAACATGCTGCTGTCCCTGCTGGCGGACAGCCAACGGTATGGCTTGTCTGGCCTTGACGTGTATGTGGGATTAGGTAATCAGGTTGATATCAGTTATGCTGAACTTCTTTTTGTGCTCGCTGAGCGCACCCAGACAAAAGTCATTGCGATTCACAGCGAGGGCTTCAGGAATGGCCGCGCATTGTTGCTGGCTGCGGCCAAAACGAGTCGTGTAAAACCTATTGTATTATTGCGAGGGGGTCGGTCCGAGGCGGGGCGACGCAGCGCATTGTCTCATACCGGTTCCGTGGCGGGCAGTGATCAGGTTACAGAAAGTGTGCTACGCCAATGCGGCGTAACGCTGGTGGATCGATTGGACGAATTGGCGCTGGTTGCCGGAACCTTGGCATCCACGCCACTGCCGCCAAAGGGAAGTGGCGTTGCCGTCTTGACCGATGGCGGTGGTCACGGAACGGTAGCGGTTGACCACCTGGTCAGAAGCGGTATGCGGCTCGCCCGGCTTTCGGCGCATACACAGCAGCAGTTACAACACTTGCTGACAGAAAAGGCATACGTTCAAAATCCCATTGATGTGGCCAGTGCAACCGACGCCAGTCCGCAATTATTTGCGCAATGTGTTGAGCTGCTCGTGAAGGATGCGGATGTCGGGCTAATTTTGATTGTGGGATTGCTTGGAGGGTATTATTTACGCTTTCCTACCTACGACAAAACCGATGAGCACAGCGCTTGCGAGGCCATTGCGCTAACTTCCAGGGAGGCACAAACACCAGTGATTGTTCATAGTTGTTATGAAAGCATGCAGGCAGAGCCGTTGGCGGCGTTCCGGTCATTGGAGGTTACGGTTGTCGATTCTATTGAACATGGGGTGCGTTGTGCGCAAGCATTGTTTGATCGAAGCGACTGGCTGGCATCGGCCGCTCAGCGGGCGTGCTTTACGCGCGCCAATATAAATGGTGGGCCAGGCGCGGGGAGTGCCGTCATCATTCAAGAGCCGCAGGCGCGTGATTTGCTTTCCCAATACGGCCTGGATACCGGGCTGTGGGGATTGGCCACATCCCCTGCGGCGGCGTATGAACAAGTCCGGCGCTTTGGCAAAGCGTGTGCTTTTAAAGCGGTTGTCAAAGGGGTCACCCACAAATCTGATCATGGGGGTGTCATCCTGGGGGTCACAGCAGATGGCGCAATGGCTGCCTATAAGGAAATCGCAAATAATTTCAATAATGGCGCCGGTCAAAGTCCCTTGTCGGGTGTGGTCGTGGCCCCCATGGAAGACGCTGGAACAGAACTTTTTGTTGCCGTTATCAATGACGATATTTATGGTCCTGTGCTGGCGTTTGGGAGTGGTGGCATTGCCATTGATGCCCTGGGAGATATGGCGTTTCGCGCGTTGCCAGCAACGTCTTTAGAGATTGAAGAGATGATACGTGAAACACGGATATCTCGTTTATTGTTCGGTTATCGTGACATGCCGGTTACGCAAATGTCCGTTTTGGTTGAACTACTGCAAAAAATTTCAAGTTGCGCGATGCAACTGATTCGTAAGCATCAACTTTATGAGTTGGAATTTAATCCAATTATCTTGAATACGTCAGGATTGGCAATTGTAGATGTAAGAATGACCTGCCATTCATAAATCTGACGAATCTAGGCACTAAGGAGGTATGAATGAAGAAAGTTACTGTTCATCAGTCATTGAAAGTATTATTAGGCGCCGCTATTGGTGGCGTGACCGGGTTGGCACTTAGTGGTGCCGCCGGCGCTCAGGACTATACCGATAAGCTGCAATTGGGAACGGCAAACCCTGGGGGCGGTTACTACACCATGGGCTCTGAGTACGCCAATATTTTTGAGAAAAATATTGACGTTGACGGCTTGAGTGTTTCCGCAATCCAAACCAGTGGGTCGGTGGATAACCTGTCAAAAATTAGTCGCGGAGAAATTGAGCTGGGCCTTTCGCAAGCAACAACCGCCGCCCTGATATTCAGTGGTGAAGGCAAGTATAAAAACGTGAATACTGACCCCATTGGTTTGTTGGGTTGTCTGGAACCTTACGCCTTGCATGCTTTCACGTTAAAGGACAGCGGAATAGACTCGTTGCAAGCGTTAGCGGGCAAGCGGGTGGCAATTGGTGCGCCTGGTTCCGCGAATCAACTTGCCTCGGAAGCATTGTTGGCGGCCTATGGGCTAGCGGATGGCGATTACCAAGCGTTCCCGGAGGCCTCGGATGATGCTCGTCAAAAGCTTAGGGATAACAACCTGGATGTCATTTTAGATGTGCAACCCGTCCCTTTTCCTGGCCTACAGGAGTTGGAGTCCGCGCGCGGTGGTGTGAAATTGCTCGCCATTGATGATGAGGAACTTCAGAAGCTGCTGGACAATAGTGATTTTTCACCTTTTGAAATCCCGCAAGCAGGCTATGACTTTATTGACGCGCCAATACAGACAGTTTCCGATTGGTCTTGTTTGTTTGCCTCTAACGATAAGGTGAGCCCCGAGCTTGGGTATGCCCTTGTACAAACGCTTTATGAAGCTGCTGACGAGCTGACGCTGCCGGCCAAAGCATCTATTCGCGTAGAAACGGCACGGCCCGATGGCCTGGAGTTGCCCTTGCATGCTGGCGCCCAAAAATATCTGGATGAACAACAATAAGGTTCCAGCGTATGGATTCAAGGTCTGACGTTCAGGAGAATCGTACGAAAGTTAAACCCCTGGAAAATTCCAACCGTCGGTGGCGGCGGTTGGTCTTTTTTATCGGGTCGGTATTAACGCTTTTTCAGTTGTATACCGCGTATGCGGGGTCCTTTGTATCCATATTGCAAGGGGCAATCCATCTTGGACTGGCCGCGGCACTGATATTTTTGATTTACCCGATCAGCTCACAGATCGCGGATCGGCCGGCTACCAGAGTTGTGGACTTGATCCTTGCTACCCTGGCGGCGGGGTGTTGTTTTTACATTTATGCCAATTACGATCGATTGGTGGATGACGCAATATTGTTTGGCTACAGCACGCTCGATGTATGGGTTGCTTCTATCGGGCTAGTATTGGTATTGGAGGCGACGCGCAGAAGCGTTGGCTTACCGATTGTTGTTATTGCGTTATTGGCGTTGGCATATAGTTTGTTTGGGAACTTTAGCCCGATTTTCTCGCATTCTGGCTTAAGCTGGAACCGTTTGGTGACGGAAGTCTTTTATACAACCTCTTCCGTGTTTGGTACGCCTATTCAGGTGTCCGCCACTTTTATTTACTTGTTTTTATTTTTTGGTGTGATCTTGATTCATACCAAAGTAGGAAAGTTTTTTGCCGATTTTGCATTTATTGCCGTTGGCCGTTTTACAGGGGGGCCGGCAAAAGCTGCCGTGATTGCGAGTGGCCTGCAAGGCATGGTGTCTGGCAGTTCTGTTTCTAACACGGTAGCTTCCGGTTCTTTTACGATACCCATGATGAAGCAAGCGGGTTTTCGGCCGGCCTTTGCCGGGGCTGTGGAGGCTTCTGCATCCACCGGCGGGCAGCTTGCACCACCGGTAATGGGTGCTGCGGCGTTTATTATGGCCGCGATGACGGGGGTTCCCTATAACGAAATTATTGTCTTGGCGGCGGTGCCAGCATTTCTGTACTTTTTAGGAATTTTTGTTGCTGTGCATCTGGAGGCAAAAAAAACCGGTATTGTGGGGATGGATGCAGCGGAGCTGCCGGTATGGTCCGTCATTTTAAAGCGCAGCTACCTCTTTATACCCCTGGTTGTTGTTATTGGTGTTTTGCTTGCCGGCCGATCCCCAACCTATGCGGCGTTAGCGGCAATTATGGCAACCTTGCTGGTAAGTCTTTTATCGCCAGAAAACAGGCTTTCCGTATCCGCCTTTATCCATTTGCTTGAAGCTGGTGCACGCGCGGCTTTACCCGTCATTGCCGCTTGTGCGACCGCGGGCATCATTGCGGGGACGGTTACGATTACCGGGCTTGGGGGTAAGTTGGCAATGGGGGTGATTACCTTGGCGGGGGGAAGCTTTGTGCTCACCCTGTTAATGACAATGCTCGCCTGTTTGGTTTTAGGCATGGGTCTTCCGACGACCGCCAACTACGTGGTTACGGCCACGGTTGCTGCGCCCATACTTGCGTCGCAGTTTGATGTCCCCCTGATTGCAGCGCACATGTTTGTATTTTATTTTGGGATCCTTGCAGATGTTACCCCGCCCGTGTGTCTGGCCGCCTATGCGGGGGCAGGTATTGCCGGGGCGAATCCCATGCGAACCGGCGTACTTTCATTTCGACTGGCGATTGGTGCGGTGGTTGTGCCTTATATCTTTATGGTGAATCCCGCCCTGTTATTGCAACATGCCAGCTTGCCTTCCTTTTTCTTTGCGGTGGTGGTTGCCGTCATCGCGATTGCGAGTTTAAGCGCAGCGTTGACGGGCTATTTGTTAACGAACTTGTCCCGCCTGATGCGGACATTGCTTCTTGTCGCCAGTCTTTTGCTCGCAAGCTTTAGATTTGAGCTGATAGCGGTTGCCGCAGCTATGCTAATACTGGTGATGGGTAGTCAGCTGATTAGAAAAGCGCGGGTGCGGCAGGCGCTAACTGATTCATCCAGCGAATCAAGGCAATAATGAGTGCCACAATAAGCAAGGCACCCAAACGAATCCGCCAGTCGTCACGGGCATTTTGATTCTTTGCCGGGTCGCTGGATATGTGGGCGGGTGTAGAACTGTTACCGGTAATCATGGCCGTGATCAGGTCTTCTTTGCGGCCAAAGCGGTACCATAAAATGGTGGCAATATGTAGTCCGACAACCAGCAAAATAAACCATTCGTTGAATTTGTGTATGCCGGTCATGCGGGCGGAGAGGTCGCTGCTGATATAGGCAAGGGGCCCGGTGGTAAATACATCGTCGTCGGCAAACAGGCCGGTCGTTGCTTGAATGCCCAAAATTAGCAGCATGGCAATAACGGACAACGCGCCCAAGGGGTTGTGGCCGGGTTGTGCTGGCCAGCGGCCCGACAGATACTGTTTCACGGCACCCGGACCCCGGACAAACTGGGTAAAGCGGGCATAGCGCGGGCCAATTAGCCCCCAAATCAGACGAAACAGAATCAGACCAAAAATTATCTTGCCAAAACGAACATGCCAGTCCATCCATAAGCCACCAACTTTAACGCACACGTAGGCGGCGATTACGCAAAAAGCCAATAGCCAGTGGAATACGCGAGTCGGTAAATCCCAAATGCGAGTCTTATGCGAATGGATCATAGGTCACCGTTATTTAAAATCAGGGCTAATTTCAGTTACTTTTTTGCCGTCATAGACGTATTTGTCCAGGGTATCGGCTCTAAGCGGGTGGGGTGTTTCAATAATGAATTTGGAGCCGTTTTGACTGATGCGGATGTTTTCATTGCAAGAGCCAAAACGGGGCGTGGGATGATAGCCATCGTCATCCAGGCGGATCCAATAATAGACGTAGGGACACATTTTGCGCCCGGTATCAGCCATCACCAGTACATAGTAGGCATTGCCCATATTAAACGCATAGGCAATATTTAATACCCCCATAATTTCCGGCTCGATAATCGCGCCGTTATAGGCCAGCCGTGCTTCAAAGACGTACTCGCTATGAATAACGTCCAGATTTCCGTAAGGCGTTTCCAGGGAGACCCGCAACGGGGGGCGTGGCCAAATAACCGTGGCGGGTGTTGCTGCTTGCGCAGGTGTGGTAAATAAGAGCCAGAGCATGGTGATGACCATCAGGACAATATAAACAAGGACGCCGGCAAGCAGGCTGCGCCCAAGCCGACGCACCATGCTATCGACGGCTTTTCCAGGACGACTTTGGGGGCGCCCCAGCCACCAGGTCAGGCCAGCAATAAGCACGCTGAACAGAATAAATGCAGGTTTCATAGGAGATGTTGTACCATGCTAGTTTTGCCATTGGGTAGCGTATGCGTAAACCGTTAGACCAACGCGCCATCATTGTGATGGTGAGCTTGTGTGCAATGTGGGGCTTTCAACAGGTCGCCATGAAGGCGGTGGCTGAGGTTATTCATCCAGTGTTGCAAGTGGGGGTACGCTATGCCATTGCTTTTTTTATGTTGTTGGGCCTTATTATATGGCGAGAAAAGGACTTTTGGCGTGCCGATGGAACCTTTTGGCCCGGCTTTTTGGCAGGGTCCGCCTTTGCCATTGAGTTTATGTTTATTGCCTGGGGCTTAAGCCACACAACGGCGTCCCATATGGTGGTGTTTTTATATACCATGCCGGTATTCCTGGCCCTGGGTTTGCATTTTTTTATTCCGGGAGAGCAACTTGCTCCCCATCAATGGCTTGGGGTGAGTCTGGCGTTTGTTGGCGTGGTGTTTGCGTTTGCAGGAAGCTTGATTAATCTTGAAGGCAAGGATGCCTTGCGTATTTTGTTCGGGGATATGCTGGGTATTGTTGCGGCGATCTTGTGGTCTGCGAATACGTTAATTGTACGGGCCACTGTCTTGAGTGATGCCACGCCAATTAAAACACTTAGCTATCAATTGGGTTGTGCGGGGTTGTTTTTGCCGGTGGTGGGCTATTGGGTGTTCCAGCCAGGACCGTTAGAAATGACAGGATTGGCGTGGGCGAGTATGGCCTATCAAACCCTATTGGTTGCGTTTGGTAGCTTGCTTGCGTGGTATTGGTTGATTCGACATTATTTGGCTTCGCGGGTTGCTGTATTTACCTTTTTAACCCCTTTGTTAGGGGTGGCTTTTGGTGTCTGGCTGTTGGATGATCCGCTGGAGCCCGGCTTTGTTGTTGGCGCAGTGTTGGTGTGTGTTGGTATTACGGTGGTGAATCGTACCCGGCAGTAGCCATGGTAACGAATTTTGTGTGTTGCGACGCGTGCAGTATGATGAGGCTTGTTGTTTCTTTTCTACTCACGTGCAATGACTGATTCGGCTCATCCTCTTGGCTTTGCGCCAGCTAACGATACGGCGATACGCTACATGGACAGAACCCGTGATTGGTATCTGGCCTTGGGCTACGGTAATCCCTACCGGTGGGCCAATTTTTCTGAAGTTCCCTTTCAGCCGTTGTCACCACCCTTGGCACAATCAAGGGTTGCTTTGGTGACCACCGCCGCTCCGTTTCAACCCGACAAGGGGCCCCAAGGGCCAGGCGCCCCCTATAATGCGGCGGCTAAGTTTTATGAGGTGTATTCAGGCGACAGCCATGGGGATCCCGATGTGCGTATTTCCCATGTAAACATCGATAGGGACCACACCAGCATGGAAGATGCCAACAGTTGGTTTCCCTTGCAAGCGCTGCGCCGGGCACAAGCCAGCGGCCGTATTGGTGCGCTAACCCCCAGCTTTCATGGCTTGCCTACCAACCGCAGCCAACGTCATACGTTGACGGTGGACTGTCCCGAGTTATTACGACGTTGCCAAGCGGAAGCTACCGATGTGGCAGTGCTGGTGCCTAACTGTCCGGTTTGCCATCAATCCATTAGCTTGGTGGCGCGGCATTTGGAAGCCCATGGCATTGCCACTGTTATTTTGGGGTGTGCAAAAGATATTGTTGAGTATTGTGGGGTGCCGCGTTTTGTATTTAGTGATTTTCCCCTGGGCAATGGCGCCGGAAAACCCCATGATGTAGGGTCGCAAGATGAGGTGCTGGAACTGGGTTTCGCCTTGCTGGAACATGCCTTTGCGCCGCGAACGACCGTACAAAATCCACAACGTTGGTGCGACAACCCCGCATGGAAGCAGGATTACTGTAATCCGGAACGTTATAGTGCGGAGGAATTGCGCGCCAAGCGGGCGGAAAATGATCACATTAAAACGGTTGCCCAAGCCCGGCGTGATGCCGCCGTATAAATTCCTAGGTCCGGATTCCCAAATGGCGCTCTAGCAGATATACCAGGCCAAGCAAGGTGAAGTTGATGACCAGATAAAGAATGCCGGCAATCGCAAAGGTTTCGATAATGGCGTAATTTTGACTCATCAGTTTTTTTGCGTAGCCGGTTAATTCCATGACCGTGATGGTGGAAGCCAGGCTGGTACCTTTAATGGCAATAACAAGCTCATTGCTATAGGCCGGTAGGCCTTGGCGGATGGCTAAAGGAAACACCACACGCGTAAACCGTGTCCAGCCCGACATGCCAATGGCACGGGCTGCTTCAATTTGGCCATTAGGAACGGATTGCATGCCCCCACGCATTACTTCACTAATATAGGCCGCACTGTTGAGCCCAATGGCAAGAATCGCGCAACGCACGCCATCACTAAATAGCCACCATAAGCTGGGATTTTGCCGCACCAGGGGAATTGTGCCAATGCCATAATAAATAATGAATAGCTGCACCAGCAGTGGTGTACCTCTAAATAAGGTGCTGTACCATAATGCTGCCTGGGTGGCGAGGGTGCTTTTGGATAAACGCATTAACGCCAGGCCCATGCCAAGCAAAGAGGCCCAAAAAATTGACCACAGGCCAATATAAACACTTAAACCAAAGCCTTTGGTGAGGTTGGTAATGGTATGTTGGAATAGGGCGAGATCGATATTCATGCGGACTTCACCACCATCCCTTGGCCGTAGTAACGTTCAAGCAGGCTAAAGGCCGCCTGACTGGCGATACCAATAATGAAATAGAGTATGCCGGCAAGCAAATAAAGGGCCAGGGGTTCCCGGGTAGAGGCTGCCCCCAGTACCGATGCACGCATTAATTCCACCAGTCCAATAAGAGAAATCAAGGCAGTGTCCTTGAGGGCTGCTTGCCAGACGTTATTTGCGCCGGGCAGGGCATACCAGAACATTTGCGGAATAATAATACGCTTTAAGCGCTTATAAGCGGGCATACCAATGGCACGGGCGGCCTCAATTTGCCCCGGGTCAATGGCAAGCAAGGCGCCGCGAAACACTTCAACGCTATAAGAGCCCGCTACCAGCCCCACCCCAAGCACCCCTACCAGGAAGGGAAACAAATGGTTTAGGTCGCCGCTCCAGCGAAATAAGTCAGACAAATCATTTGCCAGCTGGACGGTACCAAAAAAGAGCAGATAAATGATGAGAAGCTCGGGGATGCTGCGTACCAAGGTGGTATAGACGCTGACGAGGGCTTGCAGCCAGCGTGGTCCATTAACCTTTGCGGTAGCCCCGGCAATGCCTATGAGCGTGCCCAGTGCCATGCCACACAGGCCCACCAGCAAGGTCATGACCGCACCCCCTAACAGCATGGTGCCCCAGCCGTCGGCAAGAATCGTCCATACGGTATCTAGCATAAGGCTGGGTGGATGTACTGTGTGGAATTAGTCACAGATCTCATAGTTGGCGATGTCAATGTCAAACCATTTCTCACTGGCTGAGCCAATTGTGCCGTCGTCAATTAACTCGCACAAGGCGGCATCGACTTTTTCTTTTAACTCGGCGTTATCTTGGTGTAGGCCAACGGCAATACCATAGCCCAGGACTTCTGGATCGGAGGAGCCTTTGATGATGTAGTCGGTCAGGGCAAAGTTATCTGCCTTGATATTGCTCATGAAACGGGCTTGTGAAGTTAAGTCCGCAAAGGTGCCATCCAGGCGTCCGCCATCCAGATCGATCTGCATTTGATCGAGTGTTTCATAGTGCTTGATATTCGCGTTGGGGGCGTTTTGACCCAGGTATTCTCCATGGGTGGTCCCGCCTTGCACGCCAATGGTCTTGCCATCCAGGCCCTGGAAGATGGTATCGGCATCTTCAGCGCTAATGAGTTCGCTGTCTTTGTCGAGAATGAAAATAGCATCTTCTACCACGTAGGGAAGGCTGAAGTTAATGCGTTTGGCACGCTCCGGGGTGTAGGACATGCCCGAGATAATCATGTCAAAACGATTGGCATCCAGGGAGGGGATCAGGCTGTCAAAGGATTGCACGACAAATTCGCAATCGGCGGCAAGCTTGTCGCACAGCGCTGCTGCCACGTCTGCATCAAAGCCTGTTACTTTCCCTTTGGCATCCACCATGCTCCAGGGTGGGTAGCCCCCTTCCGTACCAATTTTTAATGCATCGGCCGCCTGGGCGCTCGCAGCAAACAGTGCGATGGCGGAACAGGCCGTAAACAGATGAAGAGCTTTCATTGATTTCTCCTTTGAGTGAATCTAAAAATTACCAAGTGAACACTATAATGCTTGTAGGAATTGTTGCAAGCGCCGGGTTTGTGGGCGCGTAAAAAGGGCTTCTGGTTTTCCTTCTTCGGCAATGCCACCCGCGTGTAAGAATAACGTGTGGTCCGAGACTTCTTTGGCAAAACTCATCTCGTGGGTAACAAGAATCATGGTGCGGCCTTCGAGCGCCAAACTTCGAATAACCCGCAAGACTTCTCCCACCATTTCCGGGTCCAGCGCAGAGGTTGGCTCATCAAACAGCAATACGTCGGGTTCCATTGCCAAGGCGCGTGCAATGGCCACGCGCTGTTGTTGCCCACCGGAAAGCTCGGCAGGGTAGGACAGGGCTTTATCAACTAGTCCCACTTTGTTGAGTAAATCATAGGCTTTTTCCTCGGCTTCGCCCTTATTAAGTGCTTTGACATGGATGGGGCCTTCGGTCACATTATGCAGTACATTGCGATGCGACCATAAGTTGAAATTCTGAAACACCATGCCAAGCCGGGTGCGTACCCGTTCCAATAAAGCCCGGTCGGCACTGATTGCCGTGCCATTTCTTTTGTGCCGTGTGCGCAAAACATCCTGACCAATATGGACTTCCCCTTGGTCCGGAACAACGAGGTGATTGATGCAGCGCAGCAATGTAGACTTCCCGGAACCTGAGGCCCCAATTACCGAGATGACATCCCCTTTGTTGGCGTTAAATGAAATGCCTTTCAATACCGGGGTCTGTTGGAAGGATTTATGAATATTACAGACTTGCACGGCAAAACTACTACTGGGATTAGGGGATTGTGTCATTAGGCTGGAAAATTAAATACGGTACTTGCGACGCTGAAGTAGATCAGGACACCAACGCCGTCACAAATAGTGGTGACCAAGGGCGCCGATGCAGAGGCCGGATC
>Ga0209487_1000199_pt1 | contig 54961 bp, 46 predicted proteins | sample Poulit2012_FD_187524 | JGI IMG/M metagenome (GOLD analysis project Ga0209487, IMG submission 187524) | Agricultural soil microbial communities from Georgia to study Nitrogen management - Poultry litter 2012 (SPAdes) (version 2) | ecosystem: Environmental > Terrestrial > Soil > Agricultural land... | reverse complement strand
TGCTTTGTCCAGGATAATATCGCCTACATTCAGTGTCGCTTCGTTTTGAGCACCGCTTCTTTTTTCAGATCTTTTCAGCAGTGAACCAATTCTCAGGATCAATTCCCGCATATAAAAGGGCTTGGTCAGATAATCATCCGCTCCGCATTCAAATCCCTCTACTTTATCTTCCAGTTCGCTGAATGCCGTCAGCATAATGATCGGAACGTAAGGATCTTGTTCGCGAATGATCCTGCAAAGGTCAAATCCGTTCCGGCCCGGAATATTCACATCCAATACGATACAATCATATTGCGTCCGTCTGAATTTTCTCTCCGCCAGCAGGCCATCATACAATATTTCAGGGAAATAACCTTCAGCGCTCAGAGCTTCTCCGATATTTCTGCTGAGAATATGATCATCTTCTACGATTAGAATCTTCATACTTCAAAGATAAGACAATTACAAGATATTGATGGATAGGTGGGTTCTGGATCGGATTTACCCGGCACATCTCTGTGTTTCAAAGACTGAGGATTGTTTTTTGAAGAGAAGTGTGCTGAGTGGTAACGCAGAGATTCACTGAGAAGCGAAGATACGCAGAGAATTCCAAGGCATCAGATTCATAAGCCAAGAAGAGCTCGTGGGAGAGCTGGGGATTGTGAAGCTGGTTTTATATGCTGTAAGCGATATGCAGTACGCTATAGGCTTTGTTGGTGCGTCACTTTTTCAATAGAGCAAGATTTTGTTTTCGAAGAGAAGTTTCAAAAATGGACCACATATGATCCACCATGTGGTAGATCATACACGGATCTTACGGATCCACACAGATCTGCTAAAGCAGAAAAATGATGATCACAGATAAAATAGGTCCGAGGTCCGAAGCCTTAGGCTCCAAGCAAATGCGGTAAGCTATAAACATTAAGCGGTAAGCTCTGATATTGCGACTATTTTTCATAAAATCATGATTGTGTTTTCGAATTACAACCTATTTGGTCGAAGGCTTGTAAGCGCCCCGGCACATTTATTCGCTGGCTTGAGGAGGAAGATCAGTGAATCGTTCTGCTAATGAGTAGATCTCGTCCTCAAGACTAAACCTACCATTCCCAGGGTTTTACCATTGCGATAATATCAATTCACAATCCGAAGGGAAGTCAAGAGTAGTGCGTATAGCTTAAAGCCTACAGCTTACAGCTATCTTTTATTTCTTTGTTTCAAGAGGACAAAATTGTGATTGTGAAATTCGCACTCCTTTTCATCCCCCCCTTTCCGGATCGATCTCCACCACCAGATCATCCTGTTCCACCATCGTTTTTTCGGGAAGATAAATCTTGTCCACGATTCCTGCCATCGGTGACGAAATAGTGGATTCCATTTTCATCGCTTCGATCACAAAAAGCGGTGCATTCTTTTCTACCCGGTCTCCCTCTTTGACAAATATTCTGGAGAGATTGCCTTGAAGAGGTGATCCTACTTCGGTGATTTTCTCTGCTTTTTTATGCTTTTTGACTTCTACATCAATGCTTTTGTCAATCACCCGGACGGTTCGCGTCTGTCCGTTGAGTTTAAAAGCGACAGATACCTCCCCCAGTTCATTCGGTTTGGTTTTGCTTACGTATTCGATCAGGAGATCCTTTCCCTTGTCGAGTTCGACCAGGATTTCCTCTCCTTCCTTCATCCCGTAATAAAAATTCCAGGTGGGCAACACACGCACCAATCCATATTTTTCATAATGATTGTAATAATCCTCAAACACCTCCGGATACAATTGACTGGCTAAAAATTCATGGTAAGTAACATAAGGACCATATTTCTCCTTAAAAGCTTCATATTCGGCATCCAGATCGATCGGATCAAGGTAGGAATTAGGACGTTTATCATAGGGTTTGACTTCACCCAATACTTTCTCCTGAAGATCTTTGGGAAATCCTTCATAAGGCTGCCCCAGATCACCTCTGAAAAATGCACGAACACTTTCGGGGAAAGAAAGAGAGCTTCCTTTTTTTATTATGTCCTCTTTTGAAAGATTGTTCGATGTCATAAACATGGCCATATCACCCACCACTTTGGAGGAAGGAGTGACCTTGATGATATTACCGAACATCTCATTGGCTATCCGATAATTTTCCCGGATAGTATCAAACTTGTCCTCCAACCCCAGTCCCCGCGCCTGAGGTCGCAGATTTGAATATTGACCGCCGGGAATTTCATGCCGGTAGACACTGGCCGTACCAGCTCTCAGCTCCGTTTCAAATGGATAGTAATAGGTTCGGACATTCTCCCAATAATCAGAATATTGATCCAGACTTCGCAAATTAATATCTTCTCTTCCCCTGGGCTGTCCTTGCAGAGCGGCTACCAGTGAATTGAAATTGGGCTGACTGGTAAGACCCGACATTGCACTCAGAGCCACATCGACAACATCCACCCCATGCTCGATCGCCTTTAAATAAGTCGCTTGCTGCATCGATGATGTATCGTGCGTATGGAGATGGATCGGGATCGAAATCGACTCTTTCAAAGCCGGGATCAACTTCTCAGCAGCATATGGTTTCAAGAGACCTGCCATATCTTTGATGGCCAGGATGTGAGCTCCTTCCGCCTCCAGTTCACGCGCCAGATTTACATAATATTCCAGATCATATTTTTGTTTTTCAGGATCAGTAATATCCCCCGTATAACAAATACAGGCTTCCGCCAATGCATCCGTATTGTCCACCACGGTCCGGATACTGGTCCGCATGTTTTCAATCCAGTTCAATGAATCAAAAATCCGGAAAAGGTCAATACCTGCTTCCCAGGATTTTTCGATAAATGATACGATAAGATTATCCGGATAAGCTTTGTAGCCCACTCCGTTGGATCCGCGCAGCAGCATCTGCAAAAGAACATTCGGTATTTTATCGCGAATCAGCTGAAGACGCACCCAGGGATCTTCTTTCAAAAACCGCATCGCCACATCAAAAGTAGCTCCACCCCAGACTTCCATAGAAAACAGATCCTGTCCATGGTTTTTAGCAAAGCTTTCTGCGACGTTGATCATATCCACCGTCCGCATCCGAGTCGCCAAAAGAGATTGATGAGCATCACGGAAGGTGGTATCGGTAAAATGAATTTTCTCTTCGCCTTTCAGCCACTGAGCAAATTTTTCTGGCCCCAGCTCCGTCAGCAGCTGTTTGGTTCCCCGGGGATATTCTCCGGAATTATCAAACTCGGGCACTACTGCTGATTTCAAACTTTTCGATTCATCTACATATTTTACATCTTCGTGCCCGTTCACGATTACGTTACCCAGATACCGGAGCATTTTTGTACCACGATCCCGGCGTCGGGGAAGATTCAGCAATTCCGGTTTATTCGCAATCAAGTTAACCGTTGCCTGACCACTTCGGAAAGTTTCATCTTGCAGAAGATTCAGTAAAAATCCGATATTGGTTTTTACTCCTCTCACCCGAAACTCCAGCAATGCCCTATACAATCGATCAGCTGCACCATTCAGCGTACGTCCCCATCCGCTCACCTTTACCAGGAGACTATCGAAAAAAGGACTGATCGTAGAACCCGGATAAGCACTTCCTGCATCCAGCCGGATCCCAAACCCACTCGCTGACCGGTAAGCAACCAATGTTCCATAATCAGGCTTGAAGTTATTCTCAGGATCTTCCGTCGTCACCCGGCACTGAATGGCTACGCCCCGAACATGAATATCCTCCTGACTCTTGATGAATATCGTCTCATGAGAAAGTTCATATCCCATCGAAATCAGGATCTGCGTACGGACGATATCTACACCGGTGATTTCCTCAGTGATGGTATGTTCTACCTGGATCCGGGGATTCACTTCGATAAAATAAATATTCTCTTCCCTGTCCACCAAAAACTCGACCGTACCTGCATTGATATAATTGACATGTTGGGCGATCTTGAGCGCAGCATCATATAATTTATCCAGAGTACTTTGTTTCAGTCCGATACTCGGAGCGATCTCTACCACTTTCTGGAATCGCCGCTGTACAGAGCAGTCTCTTTCATAGAGATGTACGATATTCCCATATTGATCACCCAGGATTTGAACCTCGATATGTTTTGGATCTTCGATGAATTTTTCAAGGAAAATCGTATCATCCCCAAACGCAGTTTTTGCTTCTCTGCTCGCCTCCTCATAAGCAGAATTCAAATCATCGGCCGAACGCACGATTCGCATCCCTCGTCCTCCTCCACCAGCTACAGCTTTGACCATGATAGGATAGCCAATTTTCTCGGCTTCTGAATGAAGGATTTCTTTGGAACTGAGATCGATTTCACTATCTCTGATAGTAGGCACTTTAACTTGCTCCGCTATTTCTTTCGCTCGCACTTTATCTCCCAGGTCCTTCATTGTCTCGGGAGTTGGTCCTACGAAAATAATTCCTTCTTCGCGGCATCTTTTCGCAAAGTGTACATTTTCAGCTAAAAAACCATATCCGGGATGGATCGCATCCACTCCATTTTCTTTCGCCGTTTTGATGATTTCCTCCACATCAAGATAAGGGCTGAGCGGTTCATCCTTCGGGCCGATCATATAAGCTTCATCCGCTTTGTACCGATGAAGAGAATACCGATCTTCAAATGTATATACGGCAACAGTACGAAGATGCAATTCTGTGGCTGCTCTAAATATTCGAATCGCGATTTCTCCCCGATTGGCCACCAATAATTTTTTATACCTTTTATGCTGATATTTCATTGTACACGTATTCAGTCCTTACTAATTGAAAAATTTCATGATGAGCACTTCACAAAAGAGATCACCGCCACAAATGTATAAATTTGTAAGCAAAAATTCCTTTCATTTCCAAAAACCATCGATCATCTCTTCCAAAATATCCCATTCGATCAAAAATCCGTCATGACCATACGGAGTATAGATCTCTCTGTACAGGCTATTTTGTAAAGATCGGGCGATCCTTTGCTGTTCGGCAGGAGGAAATAAAAAATCGGTATTAATCCCTACCACGAGGGTTTTGCCAGTGATAGAACTCAATGCTTTTTCGACGCCATTTCTGCCCCTGCCCACATTGTGGCTATCCATCGATCGGGTGAGTGAAAAGTAAGATTGCGCATCAAATCGCTTACTTAGTTTATGACCTTGATATCTCTGATAAGAACTTGCTCTGAAATCGATCAGTTTTTCAGGATCATCCTGCTGGGTTTTGTCAAAAGCTTTGTAATTTCGATAGGAAAGCATTGCCGTGGCGCGCGCCGCTTCCATTCCTTTTTTGCCGCTTCCTTCCTCTCTATCCCATAGCGTGGGATCTGCTTCAAGCGCCATACGTTGCGCCTCATTAAATGCGATTCCCCATGGCGAATGAACCGCATTGGTACCGATTACAAAATTGTGCCGGAAAATTTCTGGTCTCAGTATATTCCATTCCAAAACCTGCTGTCCTCCCATGGAACCACCTGTGATCATTTGGATCTCTTCGATCCCCAGATCGATACGGAGAAGATCCATCGTCCTCACCATATCTCTTATCGTGATCAGTGGAAAACGGATCCCGTATGGATGTCCTGTAATGGGATTGATCGACCTTGGGTTTGTGCTCCCATAACAAGATCCCAGCATGTTGGCACATACGATAAAATGTTTTTCCGGATCAAATATTTTTCCTTTTCCTACCAGCCCCGGCCACCACTCCTCCGGCTCACTATTTGCGGTCAAGGCATGACATATCCAGACCACATTGGATCGATCCGGATTGAGCTCGCCCAAAGTAGTGTAGGCCAGGGTGAATGTAGGTAATATATCTCCACTTTCCAGCAGAAAATCATTCTCGTATGTAAAAGTTTGTAAACTCATATTTCGAGTTAGAAGTTTTTCTACTGTCCGGTTAATGTATTATATCTGATCAAAAGCTTGCTGAAGATCGTTTTTGATATCATCAATATGTTCTATTCCAGCTGACAGACGCAAAGTGGTAGGATTGACCCCCGCATTTCTCTGCTCTTCATCCGTCAATTGCTGGTGCGTGGTTGCAGCAGGTTGTATGATCAAGGTTTTGCAATCACCCACATTGGCCAGATGAGATATCATTTTGAGAGAATCCACCAGCTTGATCGCTTGATCTTTTTCTCCTTTCAATTCAAAAGATAATACACCTCCAAAACCATTTTTCAAATACTTTAATGCTCTTTCATGACTCGGATGATCCTCCAGTCCTAAATAATTAACGGACTCTACTTTTGGATGATCTTTCAGCCATTTAGCCAGTTCAAGTGCATTGGCGCAAGTTCTTTCCATACGCAAGCTCAGTGTTTCAAGTCCCTGCAAAAACAAATAACTGTTGAACGGACTTACAGCCGGTCCAAGATCCCGCAAACCTTCTACCCGGGCTCTTATAGCAAAAGCAATATTTCCGAAAGGGCCATCTTCACCGAATACTTCCCAGAATTTCAAACCATGATATCCTTCAGATGGCTCCGTAAATTGTGGAAATTTTCCATTCCCCCAATTGAAATTACCACCGTCGACGATCACACCACCGATAGAAGTACCATGCCCGCCAATCCATTTCGTAGCCGCCTGAACCACTACATTGGCTCCATGCTCGATCGGACGGAAAAGATATCCTGCCGCAGCAAATGTATTGTCGACGATCAAAGGCAAATCATGTTTTTGCGCAATCGCAGAAATCGCTTCAAAATCAGGAATGTTATAGCTTGGATTTCCGATAGTCTCCAAATAAATAGCGCGGGTATCCTCGTCGATTTGGTCTTCAAATGAAGATGGATTCAATGGATCAGCCCATTTTACATGAATCCCAAGTCTCTTGAAGGTCACCTTGAATTGATTGTAACTTCCTCCATACAAGTCTTGAGATGAAACAAAATTTTGTCCCGACTCAACGATGTTTGTTATGGCAAGAAGCTGAGCTGCCTGTCCTGAAGAAGTAGCAAGACCAGCCACTCCTCCTTCCAGAGCAGCGACTCTCTTTTCAAAAACATCCGTCGTCGGATTCATGATCCGGGTATAGATATTTCCAAATTCTTTTAATGCAAAAAGATTGGCTCCATGTTCGGAATCTTTGAACAGAAAACTGGTCGTCTGATGAATAGGAACTGCACGAGATAAGGAAGTAGGATCCACCTCTTGTCCTGCGTGCACTTGTAGGGTTTCAAATTTTAAGTTTGACATTTCTAAAATAGTTGTTGGTTAAAAAATCAAAAATCACTTCGATCATTCGAAGATTTTTCACATCCAATGTCAACCAAAAAATTAAGATGATAAAATATCAGAAACAATGTGATTGTTTTATATCTCCAATTTCTTGGCAGGATGTAGCACCTTTCCGAATTACGGCGGTTGCTAGGGTTTCGCAGAGCCTGGTCTCTCCACCCTTCTTTATAAATATCAATCCAAGAATAGAATGATGTTTGACCGGCAAATCTATGAACATTTTTGATAGTTTTGCATATAATTCAAAGAAATAATCCAAAATCAAAGAAATGGAAGTAAACATTGAACGAATTTCGGGTAAGTTTCACCTGAAATCAACAAACGAAGATCAACTGTCGGTAGAGACCGATGCTTCTGAATCCATCGGCGGCACGAATAAAGGCGTCCGGCCGATGCAGATGGTACTGATGGCTATGGGTTCTTGTTCCGCCATCGATGTAATCATGATCCTTGAAAAACAGAAACAGGATCTTCAGGATATCAAAATAAAAGTCAAAGGCACGCGCGATATGGATCAGGTCCCTGCCATCTTCACTCATATTGACATCCACTTTGACCTATACGGTCCTGTCGACGAGAAAAAAGCAGCCCGGGCAGTAGAACTGAGTATGGAAAAATACTGCTCCGTCGCTCAGATGCTGAGGAAATCAGCGACGATTGATTATACAGTTGAAGTAAAAGAGGATTGAAAAAAACTTTCTGATTTATATAGAAACAGGTCTATTCCGAGAAAGACAACCATCTGCTATAAAGAAGGAATCGGACCATTCTATCTTTTTTGCTATATTCGTCAAAACAATTCGATCAATAAATTATTGAATCTAACAATAAACAAATTTTAAAATTATGTATCCACCAAATTTAGTGGCCCCAATGGCCAAAGATCTGACAGATCATGGATTTGAATCATTGACTACACCGGAAGAAGTGGTCGATGTGATAGAAAATACAGAAGGAACCTTGTTGTTGGTCGTCAATTCGGTGTGCGGATGTGCCGCTGCCAACGCAAGACCCGGTGCCAAACTGGCTCTTCAAAATGAAAAGAAACCGAACCGGATCGCTACTGTTTTTGCAGGGGTTGACCGTGAAGCAACAGAAAAAGCACGGGAATACCTTCTGCCTTATCCTCCTTCCTCTCCTTCCATTGCATTGTTCAAAGATGGAAAAGTAGTAACGATGCTTGAGAGACATCAAATCGAAGGAAGAACCGCCTATCAGATTGCTGATGATTTGAAAGCCAGCTTCAACGAAAACTGTAATTGAAATACATCTTACAAGCTTACCAGGGAGATTCCATCACGTGATAGAAATTTTCTTTCATCTGATGCAGAAGACCATCTGAATCTCCTTGGTTTTTTATTTTATACCCCTCTTCCCTTCATCCACTCTTATCTACGCAGATTCAGATTATCTTTTTTGCGACAAACCGTACACATTCCATTCTTTTTTATTTTCCAACACACACCGTCATCAACGATTCGAATAGTAGATCAGCCACAAAATAAAAGAGCTGCTCGAAAAATTCGGACAGCTCTTTTAATTTTTATAGAAATCAATCGAAGATTTCTTCACTTCATTTTTTCAAATCTCGCATTCTCATCAATGAACGACAGTTATCTTTTTCGTGAAACGTCCCTCCTCCGATGTCACATTAATAAAATAGGTTCCCGCAGGAACTGAACTCACATCCACCTTGAGCAAATCCGCATACATCTTGCTATGATGATTCATCTTGAGAATCCGTCCGGCTACGTCTGTCAGATAAACATCCACATTTTGAGCATGATCCAGATCTAATTGAATCTGAACATAATCGGTCGCTGGATTAGGGAATATCCGCACCTCTTTCTCTGTCAATTCTTCTTTTGTAGAAGTCAACTCCATCCGAACATCTATATCGATGATGGCGACATATTCACTTCCAAATCCATTCACATACCATTGCCCGTCCGAATAAACCATCGTATTCCACTGTTCCGGATAACTAATAGGATAATATATCACTCTTTGTCCCAATTCGTGGATGATTTCTGTTGCTGCTCTTCCTTCATACTCGATCAGCGCAATATACCGTCCACCCGGTTCAAGAACTATTTCATCCTTAAAATCCGAATCTACCAATTCGTCGACTATAAAACGATCCTCCAGACCCCGGTTTGGATCATCATCTTTACTGCTAAATGCATAGGTTCCAATAGCAGCCATCGACTTTTTGTTACTCAAATCCTCTGTAAAGTTCCAATTCTCAAGATTCTCATCGACATCATCATCGATTTTTAACAGATAGACGACCACTTCTTTTCCAGCCAAAGGTTGTCCGTTCTTCCCAAAAGCAGAAAAATTGATATTATCCAAAATCAGCCGTTCTTGTACATTCGGACTGATTTTGAAATAATTCCCCACCATATAATTATTCTCCATCGGCATACCAAAACCATCTCCGCGATCCGTCTTCCTGAACCGATCTTCTGAAACAATCATCACATCCGCTCGTACATTATTGGCCATATTGACCTCCACCGGACGTTCTACATTGACCACCCGATAAATAAATGCATACGATCCCGGTTCGAAGTTTTCAGGCACAAAATAATTGGGAAGCTGAACCTCTACTGTATCATTGTATGTTAGATTTTGAATCAAAGTACTGTCCTCAAAAAACACCGTCCTGTCATCTCCATCATTCGCTCTGACAGTTACATAAAGATAAGCACTATCCACCGGCTTGGGACTAAGATTGACCACATTCGCTTCAAATCGCATCGTATCGTGGATAAACTGAACATGCGGAGTTTCGAAATTGGAAACAGGATATTTGAACTCAGATATATCCAAATCATACAGACGAGATCCGTAAAATCGGATATCATCCAGCGCCCATACATAGTAATCACCTTGCCATAAAAACCGAACATGAACCTCCGACTCACCAGCCGCATATTTTGAAATATCCAAAGTCAACTCGGAATGATAATTTTGAGTCGCTCGGAAAGTATTTAAATCTTTATTAATTGAAATGTCTTTCCATGTATTTTGACCATCCACGGATATCCCTACAAAGGTGGCGGTAGAATCTTTCTCATCAATGTTTTTTGCCTCATTATAATATCCGAGGAAACGGAAATAAAGCTGATTGAAAGATAATATCACAGAATCATGCTCAGAAAAATCCAATGGAGGAGAGATCAACTCTGAAACTTGCGGCGCAGGACAATCACCGTTCCCGATATTGTTCACATCACCATTGTTGTCCAAAACGTCAGAATTCAAAATCACGATTCCATTTTCCGGAGTCCGGCTATCCATCAAACCAAAATTGGACAATGCGCCCTCGATTCGACCATTGTCGACCCAGATCCACTCGGCTTTATCCGAAGCGGATCCACCACATTCGAGGCTATTGGAAATCCATCCCTGAAATCCTCCTTCAAAATCATAGTTGTAGAGCGGGGTCTGACTGTTTCCCGTAAACACGAAGAAAGACAGGAATAAAAAAGGGTAAAATATCTTCATAAAATTCAAATTGTGCATGTTTTATAAAAAAGTGTATTTACGAATGTAAGCCAAATATTTAAATTTCAGATTTCAATTGGTCAAGTCTTACGGGAACGACTCCTGGATAACGACAAGCCACATGCCCTGCAATATTAGCGATTTTTGCAATAACCTCTGTGTTCACTCCTGTTAAATAACTTAAACTCACAGCACTAATCACCGAGTCTCCAGCACCGCATACATCCGCCACTTCCTGTGGAACCGATGGTATCCAAACTCCTTGCTGGTTTTTTTCTTTGATATACAGTCCTTTATCTGAAAGCGTGATCAGCGTGATCGAATGATCTAAAATATCCTGAAGCGAATCTGCCGCATGACTCAAACCTTCATCATCAAGCACAATCTTGTTTCCCAATATTTTCTCGGCTTCATGAAGATTAGGTTTGAAAACCGTACATCCGCCATATTCCAAAATATGATCTATTTTTGGGTCCACAAAAACAGGAATATTTTGAGATCGTGCTTTCTTCAGTGTTTTACGAATTATTTCAGATGTTAAAACACCTTTATTGTAATCCTGCAATATAACTCCCTCGGGAGAATGGTTATCAATCAGTTCAAACACTTTTTTCAAAAGAAGTTGCTCCATTGTTTTGTTCAAAGGTGATTTGTCTTCGCGATCAACCCGCAACAAATGATGTGATTGGGCCATCACCCTTGTTTTCAAGGTAGTACAGCGGTCATCAACCGAGACCACACCCTCATCAGTGATGGAAGACTCCCGGAGCAAAGATCTGAATATCTCTCCTTCCTCGTCATTCCCCACCATTCCGACCAGCAATACTTCTCCCCCCATCGACAAAATATTCAAAGCAACATTGGCAGCTCCCCCCAAACGATGATCCGTTTTTTCATAATCGAGTACAGGCACAGGTGCTTCGGGAGATATTCGATTGACGCGACCATATAAATATCGGTCAAGCATCACATCTCCTACGATCAGGATTTTTCGTCCATTGAAGCGATCCAAACTTTCCTTCAAAGTCATGTTAATATAATTTTTATTTGTTGAAGTATTGATTCCGTGGCACCGGAATGATTCTTAAAATATTGATGAAGTGTTTCTTTTACTTGCTCTCTTTTTGCGTCTGTTGAAAAATATTGAAGAGCAGCTTCGAGCTGTGTCCCTGTCTCAACAGATCGCGCTACATCTAACTCAATAAAATCGATAGCTTCCTGAAAATTCTCATATTTCTTACCAAACACAACCGGAACACCATAAGCTGCCGGCTCCAGCGTATTGTGAATACCGGCACCCATACCACCTCCTATCACAGCCAGATCTCCATATCGGTATAATCGTGAAAGCAACCCTATCTGATCAATCAGCAATACCGGAACATCCGGATCAGCCGACTGGTATTCATCTGACAAAATCGTGGAGAGTGTAACAATATCTTCCCCGAATAATTCTTGTATTTCGCTGATATGTGCCTCGCTTACTTCATGTGGAGCCAGTATCCATTTCCATTCCGGAAAATTCCGGTATATCGAAAAAATCCATTTTTCTTCCGGAGGCCATGAGCTACCTGCGATCACGCAAAATTGATGATCCAGCCATTCCTCAATCTCCTGAGAGACAAAATCTTCATTGACGATCTCAATGGTGCGGTCGACCCTTGTATCCCCCGCCAGAACCATATTGTCAAAGCCAAATTCACGTAAAACATCAATTGAGGATTGGTTTTGGACAAAGAGTTTTGTCGAACTTTTCAAAACCTCCCGCAACGGACCAAAACCTTTTTTCATGAAGAACTGATCTGACCTGAAAACAGCAGAAATAAATACATACGGAATATTTTTTCTTTTAAGAATCCGCATCCAGTTGAACCAAAACTCGTATTTCACGATGATCACCAGTTCAGGATCGAGGCTGGATACAAATTTTTCCATCTTTCTGTACCGGTCATACGGAAGGTAAAGTACATGATCTACATTGGGATAATCATATCTCTTTTCAAATCCACTGGACGAAAAAAATGTAAGCACGAGGATTTTATCAGGATACTGATCCCGGAGACCGTCGATGATACTTTTTCCCTGTTCAAATTCACCTAATGAAGCCGCATGAATCCAGATACTATTTTTAAGAGATGGAACTTTCTGATCCCGGAGACCCTGATTCCGGAGTTGGAGTTTGCCGGAAAACGTACCACCTAATCTGGCTGCGAGAGCCATTAAGTGTATTACAAAATCGTAAAAGATCCAAAGCATCAGTTAATCATTCGGTCTCGGTGAAGATGACCCTTCTGCTGAAAGTCAAAAAACAAGACCAGGTTCAATTACTAAAGAAAGGTTCAAAAATAGGAATAAATTTCAGTTCAGACTAAAATCATATTTTTTCAATACCGTCTGATATACTTTTTCAAGTTTTTCAATGGATGTGTATCCTTGCGTCAGCTGAACCAGTTCTCCTGACACTTGCAACAGCAAGGCGGGTGTGCGTCGCATAGGTGTGGCTTCAAACCACTGAAAATCCTGATAAGCCATATATTTTCCCTGATCACTCTGAAGATATTCAAATGCCTCCTGCTTCGAAAATCCATAAGGAACCATTATTGAAGCAATTTGATCCGGGTCACCAGGATCCATGCCATGAGCAAAAATATTTCGTGAAAGATCAAGGGCGAATGACAAAGCTTCCGGTTTGTTCATATGTTTTACGATGTTGACGGCAGTCGATCCGGGCACTGAATCGAGCGTCATTTTATTCTTTTCGACATTGTCATAAAACTGTGTTCCAAAGGGAATTCCGGATTCTTCCGTAATAATTTGACTTGCCCTGAGCAACCGGTCTTTTTGTTTTCCCGCCTCAACACGCAAATCTCCTCTAATCATGCCACTGCACACCACACTGGTGAAAAACTCATTCCGGTGAAGAGCTAAAAATTTCTCCAAAATATGAGCATAAGCATAACTCCACATACAGAGTGGATCAAAGGCAAGAATAATTTCTTTCATATTTTATAGTTATATCTTTTACGGAACAGAACATTACGATTCTTGTTCAATTGTTTTTATGATCTGTGAATAAATTTACGATAACTGATAAAACTTCTTATTCGTAACTCTAAGAATAATACCTGAATCGCATATATTTGCGCTATGTTGAAGAAAAATTTGATTTACATTCTGCTTTTTCTCGTATCCATCTTTCTTTTAATCCATTTTGGATTGCGGGCTTATACTCATCATGGAGAAAAATTGAATCTTCCTGATTTTATCGATCAGAGTCTGAGCCAGGCGATCCGGGAGGCAGAGAAAAAATCCTTCAGAATCGTTGTTGCCGATTCTGTTTTTCTGGTGGGACGGGAAGGAGGCATCATCATTGATCAAAATCCGGAAAAGAACTCAAAGGTCAAAAGGAATCGAAAAATCTATGTCACCGTCACAAAATACACACCCGATAAAATAAAAATCTCACAAATTCCGGAGCTTTACGGAAAGGATTTTGAGAGAAAAAAGAAAGAACTCAAAGAGTCATTTGAGATCAGTAGTGAGATTCTGGGGTATGAATATGACCGGGGAGCGCCCGACCAGATCTTGAAAGTACTTTATAACAATGAGGAAATCATCACTTCAGAATTCCGGAAAGATGAATTTGAAATCGACAAAGGAGCAACATTGCATTTTATTCTTTCCAAAAACATCGGCGGGGCTATCGTGATGCCCGATCTTATATGCCGCACCTATTCGGAAGCAGCTTTTTATGTAGAAAATCTAAATCTGGTCATCGGAGAGGTCACCAAAGACGGACTTCTTGAGGATGAAGAAGGTGCATATATTTATGATCAAATCCCATATCCGGGGGACAATATATTAACAGGTGATACCATTCAACTGTTCCTTTCCTCCACAAAACCTTTTAATTGCGATGACTGACAAGTTGCTATATTTCTACCTACTGGTGTTCGTTTTCACTGGCACGATAGTGCCCGGCCACAGCCAAATCTTGGAACATCCGATTACTCACAACCCTATGACCGGTTCGATTGGTGAAGATAAAATCAGCACCCGATCTGTAAAAAAACTGACCATCCCGTTCGCAGATGACTTCTCCGCCGATCACCCTTATCCCAATCCGGATTACTGGATGGACAAACAGGTCTATATCAACAACCATCTTCCCCTGAATCCCCCCAGCTATGGAGTAGCCACATTCGACGGACTGGATCAATATGGGCTTCCGTATGGAGGAGGGTATGGAGGATCCGATACATTGACCTCTCATCCCTTTGACCTGGCAGATGAGGCAACCGTTTACCTCTCCTATTTCATTCAGCCAAAAGGAATAGGTTACCTGCCTCAGCTTCGGGATTCTTTTGTAGTTGAAGGCACCGACATCGAAGGAAAATGGCACACACTGGCCGTCTACGAAGGCTTGGATGATTCCTATGCGTCCAAAGATGCACCGGAATTTCAGCGGGCATCTGTCCGACTGGAGAATCGGTTCTTACATGGCGACTTCCAGGTGCGGTTTAGAAATTACAGCTCCAACAAGGGTTTGGAAGCATTGTGGCATCTGGATTATGTCATGTTAACCCGTGATATGCCGGACCGTTATGTGGACGATATCAGCTTTGTAGAAGCGCCGGGATTTTTATTGAAAAGATACACCTCCTACCCTCTTTCACATCTTCAGATCAATCCGGAGCGACTAAAAAATGAATTCCCCATTCATTTGCGAAACAATTCAAAAAACCGCTTCACAATCGACTCCAGTGAAGCCGTCATTATTGATATGGAAACCCAGCATGAGATTTTCAAAGACCGGTCTCTGCTCGAAATCCCTCCCATCGTAGAGGAGAATCAAAGGAATATCGATCCCGGGTCAGCTCGCTTTGTCAATACCTTTAGCATACGAAATGTAGAAAACTACCTTTTGGATGCACGGAGAGAAAAAGTAATTCTTGCGACAGAATACAACTACATCATGCGGGAAGAACAAAATCTACCCGCGTTTCAGCAAAACAATCATGTCCGTCGGGAAACCATTTTCAGTAATTATCTGGCCTATGATGACAATTCAGCTGAAGGGGCTATCTCGACTTATAACAGTCAGGGAATCAGGGTGAAAATGGCAGTGGAATATGAACTGGAAAAAGAAGATACTTTACAATCAATTCGGATTCTATTCCCATATATGGTCGAAAACTATGAGCACAAAAACTTCAACTTGCTGATCTACACAGAAGAGCTAAAAGAAAAACCTGACTATATCATTAAAGGATTACAACCCGTCATGGGAAATGCTTACCAACCATTTACGGAATACAAGATCACAGATTTTATTGAAGAAGGAATTTTACTGCCCGCTGGAAAGTTTTATATCGGATGGGAACATCCTGGTGGATCCCAGAAGGATTATATTCCATTTGGATTTGACAAAAACAATCCGGGAGCAAATAAACACATATACTATCATCCGGGAGATCAGTGGCTCAATGTGGCAGAGTCATCTCCGGATCTTCAGGGCGCGATTCTCTTGCGTCCGGTTGTAGGAAGTGATGATGTCTTAACACACGAACAGCCGGATATAGAAAATCCACACATTACCCTATATCCCAATCCTGCATCGGACGAAATAAAAATCGATTTTCCACAAAGGCCGGGGGCACTTCTGTACCAAATATTTGACTCTCAGGGAAGAGTGAGAAAATCCGGAAATATGACCAGTGATCGGATCGAAATATCAGAACTCCAGTCCGGATCATATACCTTGATTCTATTGGATGAAAACCATCACATCATCGACAGATTACGTTTTATAAAATTATAATCATGAAAGAAATTACAGTTCAGGAACTAAAGAAGAAAATGGATCAAGGAGAATCTTTTCACTTGATCGATGTGCGTGAGCCAGACGAATATGAAGAAGCAAATATCGGAGCTCAATTAATCCCTTTAGGAGACCTGCCGGATCATATAGAGGAGCTGAATAAATGGCAAAAAGAGGAAATCATAATGATGTGCCGTTCGGGTCAGCGGAGTGGACGGGCACAAAAGCTTCTCCTTGATGCAGGATTTGAGGATGTGGCCAACCTTACAGGAGGAATTCTTGCCTGGAAGGAGATGGAAGAAGAGTAAAGCTTCTCTTTCAATCTCTTATTTGTCAATAATGGACTTCAAAGTTCACGGGATTTGAAGTCATACAGGATTGTTGATTTCTTTCATGAATGGTTTTGAAAACCCTTCCTTTCCTCGAAAACAACAAAATATTCTCTTCATAAACTCCCCAACAGGGGCCACACATTCATGCTAAATCCTCCGATTATGACAAAAATCTGAGCCAGTCTTCTCCAAAAACATCGCCAGACGAACAAATAGTTACGTTAGAAGTCCGGAATGATCCATTTATTTGGAAATCTCTTCATCATCATTGTATATTGCGCATTATTGATGAAATCATCATCCGTTTATCTGAACAACAATTCAGCTATAAAACCATTTTTATATTAAAAAACAATGTCAAAACAGAAAAGTATCGCTAAAGGAATTTTCACCAAAGAGGTTTTAGAAAAAGATTTCTACATTTTATCCCGTGTCAATGACTCCGATGTTCCGCAGCGGTTAAATCATGAACCACATCAACACTGTCTTCAATTTCATTTCTGTATCAGAGGATCCGTTCAATTATTTTATAATCAGGGGAACTATGTCCGATCCCTTGAAGCAGAAAGATCCCTCGTTCTCTACAATCCTCAGGAAGAACTTCCCATTCATGTAGAATTGGCACCTGATACCGCCTATGTGGTTTTATTGATACCCATCTTCAAGCTTCATACATTCTTCTCACGAGAGGCACACTATATTGCATTTTTGAACGAAGAGAATCGGGATAAAAAATACTTCACCGAAAATCCCATTCGTCCCAATGTGATGACTGTCCTGGATCAAATCATCAATTATCAGCCCAACCCAATCGTTAGCAATCTTTATTTTCATGCTAAGGCGCTGGAGCTTTTGAGTTTTTATTACAACAGTCCCCATGGGATTGATCTGGAAAAATGCCCATTTCTCGCCGACGAGAAAAATGTGGCAAAAATAAAGCTCGCAAAAGAAATCGTCATCGAACGTTTTACCGAACCCCCTACTCTTCAAGAACTGGCAGATGAAATCCAACTTCCGATCAATCGATTGAAGGAAGGATTCAAGCAAGTATACGGCGATACGGTCTATGGGTTTTTATTGGATTATAAAATGGATCTTGCACGAAAACTTCTGATGGATGGATCTTTGAATGTCAATGAGGTTGGCTTGAAGACGGGGTATAGTGCAGCAAGTCATTTTATCGCAGCTTTTAAAAAGAAATATGGGATCACTCCCAAAAAATATCAGTCGAGTTTTATCAATTAGACAATCATATTACCTTATCAAGCGAACAATCTGAATTTTTAATTATTATTTATTGATGATAACTGGATTTGGCAATTGACACTCTATTCCGCTGACATAAAGAAATGCTGAGTCTATAATATTTATTTTGATTGTCCCCGAAAAGTTGACGGGAAATTATACAGTTAAAACAACATTCAATGAAAGCAAAATCATTCTTCTCGTTCGTCTTGATGATCGCTTTTTTTACAACGATCAAAGCACAAAATCCATCACTTTTACAAGAACATACACCTCCGGAAATAAAAACCTTCGTCGAAAATCATTTTCCGGATGGGCAAATCATCAAATACAAGAAAAAGGTGGACTTTTCACGAATCAAGTATGAGGTAAAACTTAACGACAAAACCGAACTTGAATTTGATCAGGATTTTGTACTCACAGAGGCAGAAGCAAAATTTTTCCTGCCTGAATCCATCATCCCTGATAAAGTTCTCCAATTTATCAAAACCAACTATGCCGGGGCGAAGGTCGAAGAGTGGGAAAAGAAAAGCTATGGCCAAAAAGTGGAACTCAACACGGGATTAGATTTATACTTCGACCATCAGGGTGACTTTTTAAAAGCAGATTGATTCCAGCATTTTCTATACTGGAATAATCAAAACTTTTCTTGACAGAAAAGAAGCCCCATCGTCAAAAGTCATTTTTCCACATCATCGATTCGACCGGCTTGTGGGTACGCTGCGTATATTTTGCAGAAGGTTTTGAATGATACAAATTTTCGATCTCTCCATCGACTCTAAAATAAATCAGCTGTCCGATGGGCATTCCTTCGTAGACACGCACCGGATGGGTACACGAGATTTCAAGCGTCCACGTATTGCAAAATCCGACATCTCCTTTACCGGCTGTAGCATGGATATCGATTCCCAGCCGGCCGATACTACTCTTGCCTTCCAGAAAAGGAACAGCACAATGAGTTTCAGTATACTCCATCGTCACCCCCAGATACAGGGTATTTGGATGAAGTACAAACCCTTCCTCCGGAATCTCAAAATGCTCCACTTCATTATGTTTTCGCGCATCGAGGATGTGATCTTTATAATAAGCTAACCACTTCCCAAGATGAACATCATAGGAATTGGTGCCCAAATTTTTCCGGTCAAAAGGATCAATTACGATCTCACCTTTTTCTATCGCTTCCAAAATCTTTTTGTCACTCAATATCATGCTCTTATCATTAAGCCCCTGCAAATAACGGGATATTATTTTATTTATTCAATTAAAAATTCTCTGCTTATGTCTTATTTCATCGCCCACAACCGAATCGTCCGGTCATCACTCGCCGAAAATACGATATTCTTTACAGGATCATAAGCAAGCGTATTGACAGAATGCACATGCGAATTTTCTACTTCTCCCCACTTCACAGAAGCGAGGGGTCGCACCCGTTCACGATCCCACCAGCGGATACTTTTGTCCCGGCTACTGCTGATGATCATCGAAGGTGTCTGAATCAAATCATAAATCGCGTACCAATGGGCATCCAATACTTCTTTCATCCGAAAATTGTCCGCCGGATCCCAGATTCTGATTCGGGCATCACGTCCTCCCGACAATAGCCTCTGATCAGAATAAAGCAATGCAAAAACAGATGGTTCGTGTGCCCCTTCGATTTGTTTGCGCAGATAAAGATCCGGGTAGCTCAATACATAAATGGATGTATCTGAACAACCGACAGCGATTTCATCACGATCATGCAAAATGGTATAAGTCCGCAAAGACTGATTCGAAAGCTGAACCGATTTTACCATGTTCAAATTTTCAAAACTCCACTGAATGATTCTTCCATCACCCCCAAATGTATAAATATATTCATGATTCCAGTGAATATCAAAGATACCACCCCTGTGAACCTTTTTCTGGAATTCAATTTTCCTTTCTTCCCTGTTGATGATATAGAAATTTCCCTGAAATGATCCAACAAAATAATAATCCGGAGATACCGCCAGAGAAAATACCTGATCTGGAACCCGGGCCAGCAAAACACCATTTTCAGATTGATGAACATCCCATTCGACCAGCCATCCCTCCCCGCCGACGGAATACAGTTTATTTTCGCGCTCATCAAAAACAATTTTATAGACCGCGCCTTCATGTCCTTGTAGTATCTTTACATTTTCAATCAACTTCACTAATTTTATTATTTAAAGATTTTATTTTGCCACTGATAAAAACAGAACAATACGATCAACATACAAAAATCCTGATCTGGCATATTACAGAATCGAATGAATATTTTGAAAAAAAGTTGTCCAAACATTTTACTTCACCATACCCATGGGACCACATGATTCCCAAACGAAGACGAGAATATTTGGCGAGCAGATATATTTTACAAAAAGCGCTCCCTCCGCATCTGTCAGTAGCTGATTATGTAAAAGATCAAAATGGCGCACCCCGCATCCATCATTCCCCTTTATACATTGGCATCTCTCATTGTGAGAAATATACTGCCTGTATCGTAAGCAACCGGCGGGCAGGATGTGATATAGAAATCTACCAGAATCGTATACTCAGATTAGCGGACCGATTCATGACGCCAAAAGACCAAAAATGGGCTGAGGCGGGGGATCCGGTCAAACGAACTCATTTGATGTGGGGGATCAAGGAAAGCAGCTACAAAACCTGGGCAAAGAGAGGAATCGACTGGATAAAAGACATTCATGTTGATTCGATCAGTGAAAAGAATTCCGGCAAAGGAAAGATAAAAGGCAGAATTGGAAAAAAGGCGCATGAAATCCACTACCACGGAGAATACCAATACTTTGATGATTTTATTTTCGTTTGGACACTTGAGGTCTGAAGCAAAAATTCTATAATGTAACATATGTCCCGAAACATCAAAACCACAAATAACACATTCTTTTTGTTGTTCTCTCTTTCTTTCCTGATTTCTCTCGCATTGGGAAGCTGTCAATCTGATGAAAAGAAAGATGTATCAATTTCATCGGAAATGGTCGAAGACACGCCACCTGATTTTCAGGATTTTTATATCCAGTTCCATACCGACTCTGGATATCAGATGGAGCACATCCTATTTCCACTGGATGGAACACCGGCTGCTGAACAACAAAACGACGGCGATTTCAGATGGACCAGGGAAGAGTGGAAAATGCATAGTATGGATCATTTTGATCCTGGACAATTTACCGTCCGGCGCGATATCGTGGACAGTACACTGATCACAGAATATATCCGTGACAAAAACAGTGGTTTCGGAATCAAAAGACGTTTTGCAAAGTTTGATGAAGAATGGTTCTTAATTTATTACTCAGCCATGAATCCAGATGCCCAGGACTGACAGGTTTGACAATAAGAAACTCTATTTTCATCAAAAAACATATTCTCTCCCTCTCCACATCATTCCCATCAAATAAACCTGTGATAATCAATACATCATTATCCTGTCCCAAGATTATTTTATTGTAAATATAAAAAAGCACAAAAATAACACCCTCACATTCGGAATAAAATCATGAGAATAACCCTAAGTACCAAATTTTAAACAAACACGTAATCTATTGTTAGGATATTTGATAAATTTTCCTATCTTAGGAAGGCTACAGCGCTTCGGCATCAATTTTTCAAATAACTAAATTAATTCTTATGGCAATAAAAAACTACAAGCAAAAAGAAATAGACGATCATCCACCAATAGTAAAAAGGACTGTGAAAGATTATATGAGCACAAATCTTATTACTTTTTCACCTGACACCAATGTACTCGAAATCACAAAGGTACTACTGGACAAAAGAATCACAGGTGCTCCGGTAATAGATGATGATGGGAACATCATCGGATTGATCGATGATAAAGACTGTCTGCGAATCGTGGTAGACACTCTATACCACAACCAGCCAATCATGTCACACACTGCCCGAGAATATATGAGCAATGTCATGCGGACCATCAATATAAACACGGAAATTCTGGAAGTGGCCAATATTTTTCTCACCACACCATTCAAGAGAATGCTGGTGGTCGATGATGATGGAAAGTTGCGCGGGAACATAAGCAGAAGAGACATTCTTCGGGCTATTCACGATATGTCTACATAATCAAAGTACCGTTCAAACAAACGGGTCATATTGTGTGTATCCGGCATTGCCCTGTGAGGCTGACCTTCGTATTCCATTCCTTCATAGCTCAATGCCTTCACTAATCCGGTTCTGGGATATATATTCTTCATGGTCGTATATTGAGCCCGAAAATCCACATAATTCTGAATCAGAGAGTTTTCATCTAAAACCCGGGCACACTGATCATCCATGATTTCGTAATCGAACCGACCCCAGGCCACAAAATAAGTATCCGGATCCGGGTCGCTCCATTCTTCAAAGTCAAAATAAACATCCTCAAAATCGGGTGCACGATCCACATCTTCCTGGGTGATCAGAGTAAGATTACGACAATAAAATGACAATTGAGGATTCAATTCCGGTCTGACAAACGATTCAAAACTATCCTGGCGATTCCCGAACCGATCCACACGGATAGCAGCCAATTCAATTATTTCCTGGATATCATTGCTATGAAAACCATCCCAGCATGTCGCTTCAATATCAAATAAAATGAACTGCAAAATCAGATCAGATTTTCTTTTTCATCAAGCATGATTTGACTCAAAAATTTCTCATCTTCCGATGAAAACAAGCTTTTGAACCGGTACATCTCTATGCGATTGTAATAATAATATAAAAGTTCCATGTCTTCACTTACCAAATACCCATCAGCATTCATTTTCAAAGGATTGAGACTATGATACAATCCAATCTTTGCCAATCCATCCTCTAAAATCACTTCGACAGGTTCTTCCAGTGTCGAAGAAAGCCGCAAAGCCTCATCTTTTTCCATTTCAACCAATAAAGCCTTGAAATCTTCCATTTTCTTCAGGAAATAATCTTCCGGAATTTTAAAATCTGTCAAAGGCATACGAAGCAATCCAAATACATCCATGGTGGGATAATGTAACTTGAAGACCTCAAATGCCAGATAAGCGATCATATGGCTGGAAAGAATTACATTGTCCCGTTTGAACCGTTCAATCACCCTGCTGGCCAATTCCTTGGTATATTCCGATTCACGCTGTACGTCAACACTTACCCGGTCTCCTGATGAAAAATAATCCTTCAGATCGATCACATTGCCGTTTTTGTCAATACTTCTTCCCTCATCATCAATTCGATTCCCGATAAAATCCATCGGCTCTCCAAAAGAACAGACGATTTCTGAACTCTTGGAATAAAACTCCCAGATGAATTTAAATATTTTCCGTTTACTTTTCCCCAGATCTTTGATCGAGGTATATTTCTGTTTTCCTTCTATTGTCAGATGTTGTCTGATCAATGATTTGGCCTCCAGTACAAAATGATAATCCAAAATCAGCGGCACGACATAAATTTTCTCATCACGGTTTTCTAAAAATATATCGCGCTGTGACTCCACGATAGTATTGAGCAATCCCAGCTTCAACTGACTTTCGCTATGTCCTGAACGGGAACGCGTTCCACCAGGAAAAAACAAATTGTTGACTCCTGACTTGATCGACAGCGTTGACATCGCCTTGAGTGTTTCAAGATAAATAGGGTTTTTCTTCCGTCGATCGACCCGGTAAGCGCCGAGCCGGTTCATAAAATAAGCCGCTGGTCCAAAATTATAAAGATTGAGACCGGCACCATAAGCGAAGGCAGGTATACCAACTTTTGTATCGATCACATAGCCGATCAGGATACTATCCAGATTACTGAAATGGGTAGGCAAAATGATGACAGTTCCTTTTTCAGCTAAATTCCGGATTTTCTCGATATCGCCATAGACTTTCAGGGCATCCAACAAATACTCCTTTCCGGTCCATATCTTCCAAAACTTCTTAAGAAGATTTTCCCCCAAGAGAATATTAAACAATCCGGTCAGAAACTTTCTTGCGAATAAATAAGTCTTAGGCACGAATGAACCGGCAATTTCTTCCGCATAACGTTGTATAATCTGATATACGGATTTTCGCTCAAATTCGTTGAGTTCCTCCGGACTTTTATACCGTTTGGCTGAACCATGGCGGTTTTTCATCCTATTCCAAAAACTTGCCTCATTGGGCGGATCAACTCTCCAGGGTTTTTTTTCGATCCTGATCCTTTCCTGATGAATCGTTCTTTCCAGAATATCCTCAAAGTTCCCGTTATGCTTATAATAGAGTTTTTTATAAGTATGATTGACCAGCCTTTCCACAAATTGGGGCCGGTTAATACTTATATGATATATCGGCCAGTCTTCCAGCTCCGGGATAATATGTTCATATTTGTTCTTGTTCTCCTTCATCTTGGATTCATATCATCAGTCAACTGGACAATATACTCTAATAGTTCATCTTTCCCTGTTCCACTCGCAGAAGAAGTGACAAAACACCTTGGAAGCTCTGCCCAGTCTTGCAATAATTCATTCTTAATGTTCTGGATATTTTTCTGAATTTTAGCCGGCTTGGACCGGTCACTTTTGGTAAATACAATGGCGAAAGGAATCTGATGTTCTCCCAGCCAATTGATAAACGCGTGATCCACTTTTTGTAATGGCAAATTGGCATCGAGCAGTACAAATAAACAAACAAGATTTTCGCTGAGTAAAATGTAATCTGAATTCATTTTCTCCCAGAAATCCCTTTGTTTCTTGGAATGACGGGCGTATCCATATCCCGGAAGATCAACCAGAAGAAAAGAATCATTCCCAAGAAAATAATTGATCGATTGGGTTTTTCCCGGTTGTTTGGACACATAAGCAAGATCCTTTCTACCAAATAAAAGATTGATCAAAGAAGATTTTCCGACATTTGATCGGCCGATGAAAGCATATTCCGGTACGCCGGTATCCGGACCATCTTTTACATTGTGAAAACTTCCAATATATCTTACCTTTACCTGCATGCTTTTATCGTTTGAAAAATGGGTCTGTGACCACCTCTAAATGTGATCACAAGCTTAAATATAAATTTTGAGTAAATAAAACATCAAAGTTACCAGTTATACTAATAAAATTTGAATGCCTTGAAAAATATAGTGCCGATATTCCTCTTATTATTTTTCTCGACCACTGCCATGGCGCAGTTCAATATTGGAATAAAATTCGGTGCCAGCACGACTGATGTCGGAGTGGGTCAAATCTTTGTTCCTTCCAACTCTTCAGAAGATCTTCGTATTGCCATCGAAAAAGCACATTATGGATTCAATTTTGGACTGCTGATGCAGATACAGGCTAAATGGTTCATACTACAACCCGAAGTTGTATTCAATTCCAGCAGTGTTGATTTTAGAGTCAACGATCATCTTGGGAATTACACCGACAAAATATTAACAGATTCTTATCAAAACCTTGATATCCCTCTTTTGTTTGGGATAAAAGCAGGTCCACTTAGAATGCAAGCTGGTCCCGTGGGACATATCCCACTAAAGTATATTTCTGAATTAACCCATCTGGACGGATTTTCTTCTGATTTTTCTCCGATTGAATATGGATACCAGGTGGGAATCGGGATCGACTTCTTCAATTTGATGTTGGACCTGAGGTATGAAGGAAATTTTAGTAAATTCGGGGATTATATCCGGTTCAACGATAAAAGTTATCGGTTCTCGGATATGCCCACCCGTCTGCTGCTCAGTGTTGCCGTCGGGATTAATTAAAGCAACAGAATAAATTTATTGCAACCTTTATGAATAGCTATTATTTCAGTTTTGAAAAAGTAGGCAAATTTAGTGCTAACGATATCGCATACGCCACAAAAGACAACGGACTAAAAGATTTTTACCAGTACGATCCCGATTTTGACAACCTGAAAATTTCCCTGAAGGAACGTAAAAAATATCCGGTCGACCGAAAATTACTGGTCGAAGAAATTACAAGACAATACCAAAACTTCACCCAAGACCCGGAAATATTTGAAAGAATCCAAAAACTGGGTGACGAAAACACCTACACAATTATTACCGCTCATCAACCGAATTTACTTACAGGTCCTTTATATTTCATATATAAATGCCTCAGTGCCATCAAGGTATCGAAAAGGCTTTCTAAAGAACAAAATGATATACATGTTCAACCAATTTTGATACTGGGCGGTGAAGACCATGATTTTGAAGAACTAAATCATCTTTCTCTATTTGGGAAACGGGTTGAATGGACAGACCATCAGGGCGGTGCAGTAGGTAGATATTCGAATGAATCCCTTCGCCCGGTATTGGATGAGGTATACGACATCCTGGGAGGCAGTGATAATGCCCGGTTGTTGATCGATAAAATCAAAACCGCTTTTGAAGGAAAAGATTCATACGGCAATGCTATGCAGCATTTCGTCCATACTTTGATAGGACATCTGGGAATTCTTATCGTCCAGATGGACAATCCTGGTTTCAAACAAAAGCTGATCCCCATCATGGAGGATGATCTCCTCCGGCATACATCGTACAATGTCGTCAGAGACATTCAAAGCCGGTTTACCAGAGCCGGATTTGATGAGCAAGCATACGTTCGTCCGATCAATATTTTCTACTTTGATAAAAATGCACGCTGGCGGATCGAAAAAGAAAACGACCAGTATGTCACACCGGAAGGAAACAAATCCTGGACAAAAGATGAAATTCTTCAGGAGCTCAATGAACACCCTGAAAGGTTCAGTCCGAATGTTGTATTGCGGCCTTTATATCAGGAAACGGTTTTCCCCAATCTCGCTTATGTGGGAGGCGGAGGTGAGATATCCTACTGGTTAGAGAGAAAAGATCAATTTAAAGCATTAAATGTCTTCTACCCTATGTTGATCCGGAGAGATTCTTTCCAGCTTATTTCACAAAAGGATCTTCAGTCTCTGGAAGAATGGAACTTCACACTTGAAGACTTACTTCAACCGGAACATAAAATAGTGGATCAATATCTGCAGCTGCACGGAAGAGATGAGATCAGTCTTGAAACAGAAATCAATCAGCTCGATCATATAGAATCCTCCATCGGTAAAAAAGTAGAAGTCATCGATCCTACTCTTGTGCCACGCATAGGTGCCCAGTTTGCGAAGTTTAAAAATAACTTGTACGGTATTGAAAAAAGGCTGAAAAATTCTGAAAAGCAAATCCATGACCGAAATTTGAACCGCCTCAAAAGAATCACGGAAAAACTGTTCCCGGATAATGGTCTTCAGGAAAGGTATGACAACTTTATGTCCTGGTATATAATTCACGGTGAAGGCTTTTTCCGTATGCTGCTCGACAATGCCGATCCTTTTGACACAAGACTGAAGACGTTAATCGTATAACCCGGATTATTCATGAGTTTTGCAGCATGTAGATCCGAGGCGACGAAAGCTGCAAAAATAGTATCCTATTGCAAGGCTTTTGCAACGAAGGATGATGCACGTGTCTCGGCCATAAGACGAGATGAAGCAAAACCAAACAACATCTGTTGATCAGCGTGATAGAACAAATAAAGAATGTTGTGGTGAATAATGCGGGATAAGAAGCCGGGGTTATCTAAATTCAATAGACGAAAGCAAAAAACACCAGCTTCTTTGGTTCCGGTGGTTATTCAGCTTCTTCCTCTGCAATCTCGACTGGCTCTTCTCTTTGGAGATCAAAGAAAGAAATAAGATTCTGCAAAGTGGTCTTCAATTCTTTACGATGCACGATAAAATCAAGAAATCCTTCTTCCAGGAGAAATTCTGAAGTCTGAAATCCTTCCGGCAGATCCTGTTTAATAGTTTCGCGGATCACCCGTGGTCCGGCAAAGCCGATCAATGCTTTGGGCTCTGCGATATTGAAATCCCCCAACATGGAAAAACTTGCTGTTACTCCCCCTGTGGTCGGGTCAGTCATCAACGAAATATAGGGCAACTTAGCATCAGCCAGCAGACCGAGCTTAACGGAGGTTTTGGCCATTTGCATAAGAGAAAACGCAGATTCCATCATCCGCGCTCCGCCAGATTTAGAAATGATCATCAGGGGCATCCGATGTTCAATCGCATAATCGATCGCCAGCGAGATTTTTTCTCCGACCACACTCCCCATCGAACCACCGATAAATTTAAAATCCATTGCAGCGATCACAAGAGGCTGATTTTCGTTGATATCCCCTACTGCTACAGTAATAGCATCGCTGACACCAGATTTTTCTTTGGCCTCTTTTAACCGGTCCTTGTATTTCTTCAAATCCTCGAAATGCAAAATGTCTTTTGAAACCAAATCTTCAAAAAGAAGCTCATATTCGCCTTCTCCGAAAAGATATTCAAAATATTCCGTGCTGCCGATCCGATGATGATGATCACAGTGCGGACATACGTACACATTTTCCTTCAGATCTTTTCTTAGTGTAGTTTCCTTACAATTTTCGCATTTCGTCCAAATGCCGTCAGGGACCTCTTTTTTATTACTCGTTGCCGTTTGAATTCCCTGTTTCAGCCTCTTAAACCATCCCATTTTTGTTTCCTTATTTTCCAAAATATCAGTTGTATGTTAATGCAAGGTATGAAAACTAAATTTGTTGTCGTTCGATTCCGGGAGTAAAAATCAGATCATCCCCGAAACATTTGTCTTCTCGCCACCGAGACCGGAATAATTACCTGCTCCTCCATCCTTGTCGCCATCCGTCAATTTCTTGAACATCATTACTCAGAAACAAATGATTCTTCAAATCTATTTTTATATTTTTGCAAATGTAATCATTTTAATCAACTCCTATGAATATTGCAATCATCGGCTATGGCCGGATGGGGCGAACCATCGAAAACATCGCAAAAACACGGGGGCACAACATTCAAACAATAATAGATGTTGACAACGAGGAAGATATACATAATCTAAAAGAAGAAAAAATAGATATAGCTATTGAATTCACCCGGCCGGAATCTGCTTTTTCAAATATCAGCACGCTTCTGCAACAAAAAATCCCGGTGATCAGCGGAACCACGGGATGGCTGGACAAAATGGATGAAATCAAAGCTCTCGTAGAATCTACAGGAACTGGTTTTTTATATGCACCCAATTTTAGTGTGGGCGTAAATCTGTTTTTTGCGATCAGCGAATATGCAGCAAAAATAATGAACAATATACCTGATTTTGATGTAAAGATTGAAGAAGTACACCATATTCACAAACTGGATTCCCCCAGTGGTACAGCTATCCAGCTGGCTCAGGACGTAATCCAGGCACTGGATCGAAAGGAAAAATGGGTGAACGAAAAATCTGACGTACCATCTGAGCTGGAGATTCTTTCCAGCCGCGAACAAGAAGTAGCTGGAATACACCGCGTCATTTATTCGGGATTAGCGGATATCATTCAATTAGAACACACAGCTACCAGCCGTGAAGGGTTTGCGACCGGGGCAGTTTTGGCAGCTGAGTTTTTGATTGGAAAAAAAGGTGTATATTCTATGAAAGATGTATTGAACTTATGAAAAGGTAACAATTTATGGCAGGACATAATAAATGGTCTAAGATCAAAAGAAAAAAGGGAGCACTGGACGTAAAGCGTTCAAAAATGTTCTCGAAATTATTGAAAGAAATCACGGTAGCAGTAAAAGAAGGCAACAGCGGAGATGAAGATTTCAATCCGCGTCTAAGACTTGCTGTCGCCAATGCCCGGGGAGCCAATATGCCCAAAGACAATATCGAGAGGGCTATCAAAAAGGCTTTGGACAAAGACACGGCAGCGATCTATCAACCCACATATGAAGGTTATGCACCAGGTGGAGTAGCTGTGTTTGTGGAAGCAGCAACTGACAACATCAACCGCACAGTAGGCAATATTAGAGCCATTTTTTCGAAGAATGACGGTAACCTGGCTACGACAGGTTCTGTCGATTACATGTTTGACCGAAAAGGAATCTTCGTCTTGAAAATCGAGAAGGAAAAAGTGGAAGAAATCGAACTCGATCTGATCGATGGAGGGGCCGAAGAAATCGAATACGATGACGAAATGGGTGAACTGATCATTACAGTGGCCTTTGAAGATTTTGGGAATATGCAGGAAACCCTGGAGAATCTTTCCCTCAAAACCACAAATGCCAACCTTGAAAGAATACCGAACGTTTATACAAGGTTATCTTTGGATGATTCCAAAAAAGCACTGGAACTGATCGAAGCACTGGAGGATGATGAAGATGTCCAGCATGTGTTTCACAACCTCGAAATGACAGAAGAATTAGAAATGGCACTGGAAGAATCATAACGACTCCGCAAAATCTTGTGGAAGGATTCTGTCTTGCCCATGGCGCATAAAAAATGATATCAAGAAAAACGGTAGATGAGATTTTCAATCGACTGGAAATATATGATATTGTCCAGGATTTTGTTGATCTCAAAAAACGGGGCGTCAACTACATTGGTCTTTGCCCTTTTCACAACGAAAAGACTCCTTCTTTTACCGTTTCTCCAGCCAAGAATATTTATAAATGCTTTGGTTGTGGCAAAGGCGGCAACGGGGTGGACTTTTTGATGGAGCATGAAGCATTCTCTTATCCGGAAGCACTTCGTTACATCGCACGTCTATATGGCATAACCATCGAAGAGACTTACACTTCACAGGAACATATAGAAGAGGCACAGCACCGTGACGCTTTACAAATCGTCACCGATTTTGCTCACAAAGACTTCCAGGATCAATTATGGAATACGGATCAGGGGAAAAGTATCGGCCTGGGCTATCTGAAAGAACGTGGATTTTTGGAATCTACTATCAAAACCTTTGAACTGGGTTATGCGCCTTCCATGCCACGGGATCGATTTACAAAAATTGCACAAAACGCTGGTTTTAAAGATGAGTATCTCAAAGAGCTTGGATTAACCACCACCCGGGGTTATGATTTTTTCAATGAAAGAATCATTTTCCCGATACATAGTCTGAGCGGAAAACCTATTGCTTTTGCCGGAAGAATCATGGACAGCCGGTCCAAGATGGCAAAGTATATGAATTCGCCGGAAAATGAATTGTACCAGAAAAGAAAAACCCTGTATGGTCTTCATCTTGCCCGGCGCCAGATGAGAGAAGAGAAGCGATGCTTTTTGGTGGAGGGATATACTGATGTGATGATGCTTCATCAAAATGGAATCGAAAATGTAGTGGCAACCAGCGGTACAGCGCTGACAGAAGAACAAATCCGGCTGATCAAAAGATATGCGGATCAAATCGTCCTCCTGTTTGATAGTGATGATGCTGGAACCAAGGCGACGCTGAGAGCGATCGATCTGATCCTGCAGGAAGGTATCAACGTTCTTGTTCTTCCTCTTCCGGAGGGAAGTGACCCGGATCACTTCATACAGGAGACAGGTCATTCCGGCTTTATCGAGTATACAAATTCCCACGCTCTTGATTTTTTACAATATAAAATCCGACTCCACGAAAAAAGCGATTCTGCCAGCGATCCGGAAGCCAAATCAAATCTGATACGCAATATTGTCCGGTCAATCGCCAAAATAGAAGATGGTATCAAGCAACATCTTTATATACGGGAGACAGCTGGTTCTATGGATGTGCCGGAAGAAATACTGATCGAGGAAATCAATATTCAACTGGATCACCAGGTAAAAAGGAGGCATTCACAGCGCCTCCGTGATATGCGCAAATCACAGCAAGGCAGCCCTCTCCGCAAGCATCCGTCTCCTGATCGTGATCAAAAAGATCAGCAAGCACCGGCGAAAACAACACTTCATGAAAAAGACATCATTCGGGTTCTTCTCCAGCATGGTCACAAAATGATCGACGAGGAAATTACGGTAGCTCAATTTGTTTTGGATAATATCGCCGATGTCATTGATCTGTTTCAGGATGAAAAGTATAAAACTATTATCGAACATTTTAGGGAGGGTGATCAAAACAACATTCCGGTAGACTTCGAATATTTCAACCGGCTGGACGATACGGAAATACGAAGAACTGCCATTGACATTTACTCCTCAGAACTTGATGAAAAGTATAGCAAAAACTGGATCGAAATGTGGGAAATGGATCTTCAGACCCAGCCTACACCAGACAAAAACCATAAAAAGGATGTACGACAAGCGTTGATGCGATTCAAGCTGAAGAAAGCAACCGAAATGTGTGAGAGCAATCGCCGAAAAATTGAGCAGTTACAAAACGAAAATAAAGCCGAAGAGGCATACAAACATTTGGTGATGCAACAAAGACTCATCGAAATACGAAATGAGATCGCCAAAGAATTTAAAACGATCATCCTGAAATAGAATTTAAATAACCTATTTTCTCCGGCTCGTTTCTAAACCACTTCACACATATCTATTGCGGCGTGGCTTTAGCCTATTGCGGCGCGGCTTTAGCCCGCCGGGGGGAATAGATGTGGTAAGGAAAAAGGGGCTTTAGCCCCAGGATGTCGCACCTTCAGCGCTTACTTTTATGTACTTTCATACACAGGGCTGCACCCTGTGCTAATTGATTGCGCGCCTTCAGCGCTTATTCACAAAGAGGTCACTAAGCCTACCTCTGGCAGGATTTCCGCCGTTGGCGGACACGTTGGTGAGCCGACATCAAGGGATCTCTAAGCCATCCGCCTAATCGGCGGACGGACGGTGAGTCCGATTTGAATAGCTGAATTTTCATTATGACATTATAGAAAAACCTTGCAGGAAAACATCCCGCTTAGCTCTTCCGCATACCTCGCAAGGTTGCAAAGGTGTTTTGAATGAACTATAAAAGTAAGGTCTAATTTAAATATGTGATAAGGGCCGGAAAGAAAATTGATCTCCATTTATCTTTAAATTTCCAACTATCAATTGCCCTGAGGCTTTAGCCCAGGGGTGTGAGTGATCACAAAAGTAATTGGGCTTTAGCCCCAGGATGTCGCACCTTCAGCGCTTACTTTTATGTACTTTCATACACAAGGCTGCACCCTGTGCTAATTGATTGCGCACCTTCAGCGCTTTGAAAATATTTGCCACATCTAAGTTATCTATTGCGATGTAGATTTAATCATTACGGCGTGGCTTTAGCCTATTGCGGCGCGGCTTTACCCCCCGGGCGGAAATAGGGCCTTTAGCCCCATGTATATCCCAATATCTTACACAGTTATATCGAAGATCTATATCCAATGTATCCTCGGATGTTTATCTGCTTCTGATACATTTCACTCACAAAACTTAATCCGGATTATTTATGAGAATCATCAGAGTGTTTTTTCCAACCATTCAAAAAACCGTCTTTGCCACACCAACCCATTCTGGGGTTGCAGAACCCAGTGATTTTCGTCCGGGAAATACAACAACTCACTCTTGATCCCCAGCAGTTGGGCCGCCTGAAAGGCTTCCAAAGACTGACCGATCGGAACCCGGTAATCTCTCCCCCCCTGGATGATCAAAATCGGTGTATCCCAGTTTTTTACAAAATTGATGGGATTGAATTCATTATAGGTTTTCTGTGCTGCTTCATTTTCCTCCTCCCAGTAAGGTCCACCGATATCATGATTCACAAAAAACAACTCTTCGGTCGTACCATACATACTCCGGGTATTGAATACCCCATCATGAGAAATAAAGGTTTTGAAACGACCTTCATGATGACCCGCAAGATAAAAGATAGAGTACCCACCAAAACTCGCCCCGACTGCTCCCATCCGGTCTTTGTCGACATATGGCTCTTTTGCCACTTCATCGATAGCGGTCAGATAATCCTGCATTGCAAGACCACCCCAGTCTTTGCTGATCGCCTCATTCCACTCCACCCCATGTCCGGGCATGCCACGCCGATTAGGTGCCACTATGATATATCCCTGGGACGCCATCAACTGAAAATTCCACCGGAAAGAATAAAACTGTGAGAGCGGCGATTGAGGCCCTCCCTGTGCATACAACAAGGTGGGATATTTCTTATTTGGATCAAAACCAGGAGGAAGTATCACCCACACCAGCATCTTTTCCCCATCTGTGGTATTTACATATCTTTTCTCCACCTTAGGCAAATCCAACTTTTTATAAACCCCATCATTGAGAAATGTCAGTTGAGTAAACTCTCTGGTATCCAGATCAAACGAATAAATCTCTGCCGCTTGATTCATACTGGTTCTGGTAATAAATAATCGATTGCCTTTCTGACCAATTATCCCCGTCACATCAAACATTCCTTCAGACAATTGCTCTACAACAGGGGCGATTTTTTTCCGTCCGGGATGATTTACCCGAAACAACTGAATCGTACCATCCGTCGGGGCGGTAAAATATACGCCTTCTTCATCGGAAGACCAGATAAAATCAAATACAGTACCATCCCATTCTTGCGTGAGGTTTTGTGATATTCCTTCATGCAATACTACGATATCATTTTTGTCTGATTCATAACCGGGTGTTTTCATCTGCAAATAAGCTAATTTGCCTCCTTTAGAAAATACCGGTTGTGTGTCATAACCATCATTGTCTTCTGTGATATTGGTTGTTTTCCCGGAACCCATCTCATAGCGATATATATCCGTATCGGTGCTCAATGCATATTCAGTCCCCTCCTTCTTTTTGCAAACATAATAGATCGAACGTCCATCAGGTCCCCATACATAATCTTCACTTCCGCCAAACGGTGACTGAGGAGTGTAATAGGGTTCACCTTCCATAATATCAACAGTATCGCCCGTTTCAGAGTCGATATAGAATACATGATTGAACTGTCCGTCATTCCAGTGATCCCAGTGACGGTAATCCAGCGCATGATAAATATAGGCATCCGATTTTCCCAGTTCAGGATAATAATCCGTCGACAACACCGATTTGACCTTCACCTTTTGGTGGATCAATTCATACCTGCCATCCGGAGAAATTTTCCGGCTGAGTTGAAGGGCTTCATCCTCAGAGATCTCCTCAGGCCAACCGCCATCGACGGAGATCGAATAGTATCGAGTTTCAAAACTATTATTTTTCACATCCGGTGTCGTTACGCCATAGACGATCTCGCCACCGTCATCGGTAACTCCTACCGGAGCAAGTCTTTTAAGCTGCCACAGGAGCTCGGGAGTCATCCTTGCATCTTGCGATACGGAAGTAAAAGTAAAGAGAAAACCACACACCAAAAAGAACCATCGAACGTGAGTCATCATTTCAATTTTTAGCCAATGAATTTAATCAACCACCAAAACAATTTCAAAATATTTGACAAAAACTCCTCCCAATCTCTCAGCTATACCCGATCACAAAATTACAAATACTTTTCACTCTTTTGATTTTATTTGATGCCACCTCTCAACCCTCCGTTGATAACGATCCTGATCGACAGGCCATTGAGCCATATCAAAGTCACCCTCTAATGATTCCTCCAGTTTTTGATCCAGAAGAATACTTTTAAAAAAATCGATTTGAGTAAGCTCCTCGATCGCACTCACCGTCTGCGCAAACGATTCCAAGGGCTCAGATGTTTCTTCATTCGGAATCAGAAATCCTAACATTTTGGGTTCTGTACTATCTAAATCCAAAATAACCTTAAAAAAATAATCAGGAACAGAAACCTGGCTGTCAACGACCTTTTTCAATTCGTCATTTAATACCGGACCGGTTACGATGTACAACCGCCCGCTGGCATGAGTCCAGTCTCTCACATTTTCTTTCAGTTCCCGCCAAACTCCCTGATTGAACCCTTTCTTCTGAGGACTGACATTGCTCATATAAAAAATTTCCTGTGTCCCCTCCGGATGCCCGGACCGCTCTTCATAAGAAATAAGCTGCCCCATCACATAATCACCAGCCAGATAGTCATCGGGATGAGCGACATCTTCCATATCCGGATCTTTGGTATATTCCAGAGGTATTTCTTCCGTGGTACCAAAATCCTCCGAAGTCAGAATATAAGCCACCCAGTCAGCTTGTCGGTGCTCGGGATTATATGATAAAGAATGGGTAGAATAATGAACCAATTGATTATGTTCCGCAGGCCAATACACAACCTGCCTTTTGTCAGGAGTCTGAACGTATCGTGTTTCAGAGGTGGGTGCCTCAACTCCTCCTTTCTTCAGAATCAACAGCAAAAGCAGAATGAGGATCGCGCCCATCAATATCATTCGGATCATCATTCCTCCACCCCCTCTTTTATTTCCTATGTGTCTGCTTTGAAACCGCATATTTTCCGTCAGAACATATGTTTATTACATTGAAAAAACAACCCTAAAGATCTTTTCCCCACAAAAGAATACAAATATATTAAAACAATGGTTAACTTAATGTATGGCAAGCTTTTGTGACATATCAATCACATTGATCATTTGTTTTATCGCTCCGATCAGTATGATGGCTCAGGCACCCACCCCTGTTCTCACTTCCTACAGCTCAGGAACTTCAGAAGCCGACCGATTCTCACAAGATAAACCCATCCATCACCTCAATCCGGCGCTTCTGCCTTTCTACCGCCAAACAACTTTATCCGCTCACGTAGAAAATAGATTTACCGGATTTGACCTATCAAGCATCAGCCTTCAAATCTGCCATGCCTTTGATCATCGATTTGGAGTCGGTATTTCCTTTTTCCATTTCGGAATCCCTGAGTATCACCAATCCGGGATCCAGGCCGGAGTTGGAAGAAAATTAAGTAAAAACCTATCTCTCGGCTTCAATCAAAGATTATCCCGCATCAAAGCCGGTGGAGAAGGTCGGCCCTGGAGCGGTCAGACTTCTCTTTCCGTCATGTGGATGACCGATCAAAATGGCTTGGTCATATCTCTCGATGGTCTGATGCCCTTTGGGAATTACCATCCACATTCCAGCCCACATCCGGAATTCAAACTGGAATTGGCCGCTTTTCACCAGCTTCATTCCCATACCGAAATCTTCCTGATGATGAAATATGAATCAGATCGGATTTTCCCCGTAGCCGCCATCAAACAAGTTCTCATCGAAAATATAGAGATTTTTGCATCGTTTCAGATATATCCCTCAAGATATGGAGTGGGTATCTCTTTCCCATTGTATCCATCGCTCTCCTGCATGATCAGCACCCAGTTTCATCCTGTTTTGGGGTGGTCCCCTTCTGTAGGCCTTCAAAAATCTATTTAACCCGTACTATTCACCATATTATCGTTTTATTGTTCTTTCTCACTGATGATTAGATAATTGACATCATTTTTACGGAGTTGACATTCCTCAAAAATGGATGTTGTCCGGTTTTCATGAATAATACAAGCAAAAATCCTCTCCATACAGCTTCAAGGATTTCAAAAACAAGATCATATTTTTTCAATCAGAAATGTCAACAACCGATTGATCTCATCAAAATGGTGAATTCGAAAATCAGCAAAAGAAACATCTCCATGATCTCCTACAAGAATCGAAATTCCACCTCCCGGCATGATCCGAAAAGCATCTTCATCCGTCAAGTCATCTCCTACATATATCAAAATATCTTCATCTGTATTAAAATCAAGTTGCTCAGCAATCCACAACATTGCTTTCCCTTTATTCCATTCTTCTGCAGATCGAACTTCCAGGACATCTTTGCCTCCGCTAATCTTTAATGAAGGAAGAGATTGAACAACCTCATGGACGATCGATTTGACCTGGGCTTGATCAGTCTTTTCCACATTACGATAATGCACCGCTACAGCATATTCTTTGGGTTCGATCTCCACCCCGGGTATTTCAAGCAATGACTCCTGAAGAATCGATGTAATGCTTCTAATCTCTTTTTTCAATTCATTACTCTCAGCAAAAGCATGAATGCGACCAAGTGGATCCTCGATTTCAAAACCGTGGCTGCCGGCATAATAGACTCCAGAAAGACCTACCCGCTTTTTCACATCTTCCTTATCTCTTCCGCTGATGATCGTCATTCGCTCATTTCCTGCCAACCGGCTCAACAGCTCTTTCGTTTTCTCCGGAAGAACCGCATCCTCTGGCCGTGAAACAATCGGGCTGAGCGTACCATCATAATCAAAAAAGAAAATCGGACTACGATGATTTATCATCTGAATCACCCTCTCCTGATTCTCCCATAAAACAGGAATCTTCCCGATCTTTTGAGGAAAGTGCAGCCATTGACCATCAAAATACAATTGATCACTTGAAAAATAATTTACTTCACTTAAAAATCCTTTGCTCCCGATATTTCCATCCAGCATTCGAAAAATAAAGGGAAAATTTGCCTTCTCCCATTCTCCAATATCGTGCTTGGCAGAAACAATCAAACCACAATCAGAATACTGAAGATCTTGATGATTGAGCCATGATAAAAATTCTTCCCGGGATCCGTCCTTATTTTTCGGTTCATCAATGACCTTATTTTTCCCAGATCTTATCTTGTAAAATATGTGATAACTGTTTTGGCCTTGCGACCAGATAAATTTCTTCATACCAGCAGAAGAAATTTGATCCACTTCTCCGCCTGGGAAAAAATCCCACCCGGGAAGATTCAAAACATCTTCTTCAATAATCAGTAATCGAAATTCTTTTTTCATATCAAATCTCTTCTTATCCCCCCCCCCATTTTCTAATGAATCATTTTATTGTCTAAAAGACAAATCCCATAAAATAAGAACGAAACCTTATTCGATGATTTTAAAAGCGGTACGCCGGTTTGCCTGATGCTCCTCTTCAGAGCATTCCTCACAAATGCAATCGATCACCGGCTGGCTTTTTCCATATCCTCTCGCAGAGAGTCTTTCCTCTGCAATACCAGCTCCAATCAAATATTGAACGGCCGACTCCGCCCGCTTTTGAGAAAGATCAATATTGTATTCTTCCGTTCCCCGGCAATCTGTATGAGAAGTCATTTCAATCTTGACAATATGAGGATTATCCTGCAATAAAGTAGCCAAACTATCCAATATCGGTCGGGCGTCAGGTCGGATATTCCACCGGTCATAATCGTAATAAATATTTTCCAAAACGATTTCCACATCTTTGATAATCGGATCCATCAGCCGCGAATAGCGATAAATAATCTGTTGCCCCACTGTGTCAGGTGTTCTCAACTTAGATTTTGAAATATTTTCCTTATATGAAAAATAGCCTTCCTTCATAAAAGACACAGAAAGCGGCTGTGATGAAAAATTGTCGATCCGAACCTCCCCATTCATATTGGTTTGCATCAAGGTGTCAAGTGTTCCTTCCATTCTAACTTCCACATCCTCCAGCGGAAACCGGACAATCTCTCCTGATCCTGAAAAATCCTTTCGGGTAACTGTTCGGATTTCAAGTATAGAAACATACTCTTCTTCCTCCTCGATATCCACGGGGATATCGGGTCCCTCCCGCTCATGGCGAAACACATACAAATCATCTCCACCCGCACCACCAGGACGATTACTGGTAAAATAAGCAGATCGGATTACATTGGCCCGACGTGAATCAAAAGGCAAGAATTTAAAGTCATCATAACTTGAGTTGATCGGAGGAAGCACGTTTTGCGGAATCACATACTGATCATTTACCTTCCAGGTTTTGTAGATATCAAGGCCACCCATACCACCGGGACGATCCGAACTAAAATAGAGAGTGTCCTTATATACCGTAGGAAATAATTCATCATATTCTGTGTTGATCTGACTCTGATTCAATATTTCAGGCTCTGACCACTCTTCTCCGTCCCAATCTGTATAAAAAAGATCAAAACCTTTGGCATTTTTATCGATATCGCTTGCAAAATAAATACGATTTCCATCCGGAGTCAAAAAAGGATGCATAAAATTGACCTCAGCCTGAGTAAAAGGCAGGACTTCAGGTTCTGTCCATACACCTTCTTCATTCTGACGGGTCACATAGATTTTACAATAAACATCATATTCATCCTCCAGTGAAGCACATCGGGTAAAAGCAAACACACTCTTATCCTCATCAAAAATAGCATCGGATTCATGAAGCTCAGTATTCACCGGCAGATCATCGAATGAATGAATAGTGCCATTCAGCAGCTCATAAATATCAAAAAATTTACGTCCGGTCCAGGCATAGTAATTTCTGCCTTCACTATCATCTCGATCCGATGAGAAAAGAAAATTTTGTTCGTCAAATACCTGATTTAGTACTTCCGATTGTGCAGTATTGATCTGAGAAAGATTTTCTACTTTCAAATGGGTTTGGTTTTGAGCATCCTCCTCCCAATCCCTTGCATTGATCGCTCCCATGATATATTTTTGGAAACGACTATGGTCATTCGATTGATCCGCCAGAAGAGTGTAAGCAGCTTCCGCCTCACGATAATCTCCTACTTTTTTGGAAACATCCGCATATCGCAGAAGAGCCTGCAGTCCAAACTCATGATTATACGCCTTATAGAACCATTTTTTTGCATCCCGATAATACCCGATATGATCATAAGAATCACCTAAAAGATAAGCGAGTTCAGCTTTCACAAGATTCTGCCGAGCCGATTCGTATTCAGGTAAAAAATATTGGATCGCCTGCGCGTACCTCTTTCTTTCATATGCGGTCCTTCCATCAGCTATTTTTTCTGTCGTGGTACAGGAAGCAAATAGAATCAGAAGTAATAAAACGATACAACGATGAAATTCACGATCCATAGATTTAAAAATACAAAAAAAGGGCAATATGAAAACATATTGCCCTTTATATCTCTTTCGAACTGTAATATTTTACGACTCCACCACTTCCGGCTTCACCTCTTTTTTCTTCACTGCGGACTCTTTATCCTTTCCTGCTCCCAAAAAGTCGTACAACAATGGAGAAGCAAGGAATACAGAAGAGTATGTTCCTATGATGATCCCAAGTACGATCGCGAAAGCAAAACCTTTGATACTGCTTCCTCCCAGAATCAACAAGAATAAGATCACAGAAAGGGTCGTACCAGAAGTCACAAGCGTTCGTGACATGGTGCTATTGATCGCATCATTGATCAGTTCATATCTTGATTTTTTGCTATAGCTGTTGAAATTTTCACGGATCCTATCAAATACAATCACCGTATCGTTCACTGAATAACCAATCACCGTCAAAATAGCTGCGATAAACGCCTGATCAATCTCCATGGAAAACGGTAAAATTCCGTGCAATAATGAAAAGATACCAAGTAATGTCAGCGTATCAACCATCAACGGAATCACCGCTCCTATACTAAACTGCCATTTGCTAAACCGGATAAATATGTATATAAATATTCCAATAATAGCAAACAAGACTGCTTTCCAGGAACTGTTAATAATATCTTCTGCGATAGTCGGACCGACTTGAGATGAACTGATAATATGAGTTCCCTGAGATCCAGTCGATGAGAAACTATCAAAATTCAGCCCGCCTCCTACCACTTCATTGACACCCTCATAAAGCGCCATCATCACCCGATCAGCAGCATCTTCTGAAGGATCATCGATCAGAAAGGAAGTGGAAATATTGAATCGATTCCCCACATCGATGGCTTTGACCATCGGAGCGCCATCAAATTTATCCGTAAGAGCATCTGTTAGCATTTGTGAATTGACATCGATTTCCTCCGCAAATTCAACATTATAAGAATACCCTCCTTTGAAATCAAGTCCGAGATCAAATCCCCTTGTAAAGATGGAAATCAAACCAATCAGAATAAACACTCCGGAGAAAAGGTAGCTTTTCTTTCTGTAGCTCAACCAATCAATCCGCAGATTGGACAAAAGATTTCTCGTCGACGGTCTCCAGAAAGTAACCGCTTTATTGGGTCTGCTGTTCCAGTAATCGATGATCAGGTGAGATACCCATACTGCGGTGATAAATGAAAATATAACTCCCCAAATCAACACGACCGCAAATCCTTTTATAGGACCTACTCCAAAATATGCTAATATAAATCCAATCAGTAAAGTGGTCACATTGGCATCAATAATCGCCGAATACGAATGGTTAAATCCATCGCGAACCGCATTCAAGGTACTTTTTCCGGCTCTGATTTCTTCCTTGATCCGTTCGTAGATGATCACGTTGGCATCCACCGCCATTCCAATTGTGAGGATGATTCCCGCAAAACCAGGTAAGGTAAGAACCGTACCATAAGAAGCAAGTGCACCAAACAAGAAAAACATATTGGTAAACAATGCAAGGATCGAGACCACTCCACCACCTGAGTAGTAATAGAGCATGAAAACCATCACCATGAAAAATCCGATCAACAAAGAGATTACACTCTTTTGGATATTTTGCTTACCCAATGATGGTCCAACAAGAGATTCAGAGATGATTTTTGTCTTCGCGGGTAATTTACCTACTTCCAGAATAGATGCGAGATCATTTCCTTCCTGAACAGTAAAATTTCCGGTGATCGAACTGTTCCCACCTGTAATCGGAGTATTCACCCGTGGCGCGGATACCACCTCATTGTCCAAAACGATCGCGATTTCCCGGTTATCATCCTGTGCCGCTTTGGTCGTCATATCTGCCCAGATTCGTGCACCTTGATTATCCATGTTAAGCGATACGGCAACTTCATTGGTGATCGGATCGGGTGCAGCGGTCGCTCTCACCACATGTTCACCTGACAAAGGTGCTTCCGCGTTGGCACGACCTTTTTTGATCGCATACAGCACATAATTTCGGGTCGGTTGTCCCGTATTGAAATCCCGTACCGGCTCCGAACCCCACATGAACTCAACATCAGAAGGAAACAATGATTTCACTTCAGGCGTATTGAGATATTCCATCACGATATTTCGCCGGTTTTTCTCAGCTTCACCCATTGCAGCCAATCCCAGTGCTCCCGTCAAGTTGGGCTGAAATACCCGAAAAAGCGGACCCCCTTCAAATGGATTTTCCTCCTCGGGAACATCAACGATTTGAGTCGTTGAATCACCGGTAGGATTCCCGAGACTATCCAAAACAGCTGTAACGATTGTATCTTTTTTGGTCAGCTCTACCTCTTCACTCAGAGCAGCCGTATCTCCGCTCTGGATTTGACGCAGTCTCTCATTGGCTTGTGAGAAAAGCGAAATCATATTGTTATCAGTGATCCGATACACATTCCAGAACTCAAGATTCGCCTGAGCCTGGAGATAATTTCGCGCCCGCTCATAGTTTTCCACACCGGGAAGCTCGACCATAATAATCCCCCGGCTTTCGTCTAAGGATATATTAGGTTGGACCACTCCAAACTTATCGATACGATCTTTCAGTCGCCGGTAAGTGAGATCCACTGTTTCATCTGCTTTTTTGCGCAATACAGAAATAACAGTATTGTCGGATGAGTTAAAATCTATGTCTTCTGCAAGAACTTCATTTCTGGCAAAAATAGAAGCTAAATCCTTTCCGTTGGCCAGCTTGGACCACTCATTACCAAAAGCGGTGATGAAGTCAGTACCTTGCTGCATCATCACATCTTCTGCATTGTTCAATGCCTGCCGGAGAGTTCCATCATTGCTATTTCTGGAAAGATTTTCCAAAAGACTTTTTACATCGACCTGCAACAAAGCACTCAGCCCCCCTTTCAGGTCCAGTCCCAATGCCAGCTGTTGCGACTTCAGCTCCTCGTATGAATAACTTTTGAACAAAGGAATACGGAATACATTTTCGCTCGACATAGAATCGAGATATGCAATCCGTGCCTCCCGATAGAGAGAATCCTGTTCATTCAAATCGGTCCCGCGTAACCGAACCTCCTCTGCATATTTCTCTGCTTGTTGTTCTACTTTCCACGCCGGATAGATCAGCATATATTGATATGCGCTCACCACCGCGAACAAAACCAGGAAAAATTTAATAATACCTTTACCTTGCATGTAATATATTAGATTTTATGCTCATAAACTCAAAAACAGCGCAAATATAAGCTTTAATAGAAAAGCGGTATAATTTTCACCCATTTTTCATCAAATATTGAACCATCTATAGAGCAGGACTGTTTATTCTTTCTTTCATTTTTCTTCATTTCTTGTCTTTTTTCCGATTTTTCACCTCATAAACAGATAAATCAGATCTGCACTTTCTTTTTATATTCTCCATCCACTTCACTCTTTTTGCAGCAAGGCCAACGGAAATCTTTTTCGGATTTTATCCAGATTCAATAAAGCAACGCTTTCTTTATGATAAGGTCCAAGAAACATTCGGTACCACCCTCTTTTTTCAGAAAATTTTATTCCCAGTCCTTCCTCGTCCTCCGGCAAACTTTCTTTGTCCCGGAAAAATCCCAATATGATGATATATTTTTCATCAGAACTCAAGTAAGAAAATTTATTTGATGAAATTCCGGTTAAAGATTTCGATGTCTGCTCCACTTTCCTGGATGCAGGCCGAGCACCTTCCATGTAAAAAGTACCAATATCACCCGAATCCCGGCGAATAAAAACCCTTTTTTCCTGCGTAGGATAGGTAGCATGACGAAATATCAGATGATACTTTCCGGAAAAATGATTGGTCAATCCAAAATAGCCCAAATGATCCGTTATCCCGACCAGCTCCTCTACCCCATCTCGATCTTTTTTATATATCTCTACATCGATCAAAGGAATTTTCCCATCATCTGAAAGTACGCGTCCAGTTTTATACTGATCTTGTTTTTGCATATAAAAGACCATTTCCACCTTGCCATCCCCTTCCGGCAATCTAAAAGGCCGAACCAGAGTAGAAAATCCTGAAGAGCTAATATAGAGCACGCATTGTTCGACCTGAGAAGTGCGAAAAGAAACCCTCCCTTGTTCATCAGTTAAGAATTTTCCCAAAAAACAGGACTGAAGATCAACCACGGCATTTTTCACAGGGTGATTGTCGATCAGTGATTTGATTTCCAGGACCACCTCGCGCGCCTGCGTTTCTACACAGCCCGCACCGAAGAGGACAAACAAAATCAGAGTTGTTAATATTTTACATATATTACCGTACAGATACATTTTACTACAAAAATTCCTTTTATCTTGGACTTCGATATTAAATATCAATCGAAAATAATGAAGATATTGACTTTATTCACATTTGGCATCAATCTGTTTTTATTTATTTTCATTCCGCAAGATCTTCCGGCACAAAACCAAGGCCGTGTCGAAGGGGAATTGATCGTGCAAACCCATGATTACCCCCTCCATGAAATTATGGCGGAACTTCACTCAAGCCGTGCCTCACAGCCCGCTGAATTAACGATCGATAAATTTGGCGGCAGCTCATCTTTTTTTCTGCTCCACCTGCAATCCAATCCTACCGCTGCAAAAACTATGCTGGAAAAACTTTCGAAACATCCAAAAGTGGCCGCCGTTCAGTACAACCACTATCTGGAAAACAGGCGACGCCCCAATGATGAACGATTTCCTGAACAATGGCCGCTAATCCGAAACGATGCTGCACCAGTTGATATAGAAATAGAGGCGGCATGGGATATCACAACCGGTGGAAAAATAAGCAATGCCAAAGATATTGTAATCGCCGTAATCGACGATGGATTTCAGGTGGATCATCCGGATCTGGCAGACAATATCTTCATTAATCATGGCGAAATCCCCGGCAATGGAATCGACGACGATGGCAATGGATATATAGACGATTACAAAGGCTGGAATTTTGAAGAAAATAACGATTCTCTTGATGTGGGCAACCATGGGAATCCGGTCGCAGGAATCATCGGCGCCAAAGGAAATAATGGGATTGGGATCGCCGGTATTAATTGGGATGTGAAAATCCTGCCGCTCCTCCTCGATGCTCGATTCACAGAAGCGGGACTGCTCGCAAGCTATCTCTATGCATACAATATGCGAAAAACCTTCAATGAGACCAATGGGGAAGAAGGCGCTTTTGTTGCAATCACCAATTCTTCCTGGGGCTCCGAAGGATTTTTCCCGGAAGAATTTCCGGTCTGGTGCAATGTCTATGACACTCTCTCCACGGTGGGTATACTCAATTGTGTCGCTACTTCAAATCGATACACCGATATAGAAAAAACCGGAGATTTGCCTTCTTTATGCGGAAATGAATCCCTCATCGTGGTCACCAATACAGATAAAGACAAATCGCTGATCGGAGCATATGGACCTGAAACGGTGCATATTGCCGCTCCCGGAGAAAATGTACTGACCTTGAAAAGTGATGGTTACGGATATGACAGCGGCACCTCATTTTCCGCACCAGTTGCCGCCGGTGTTTTGGGTCTGATGTATAGCATTCCCTCCAAAACTCTTCTGGAACAAGTATTAAAAGAACCCCGCGAGACGGCAATGAAAATGAAATCTCTTCTGCTCGAAAATTATGATGCAATAGAAGCGCTGGAAGGCAAAATGATTTCTGGTGGAACCATCAATGCTTTCAAAGCTGTGCGGTCAGCTCTGGAAGAATTTGGCGATCAAATCGAAGGATATTGTACGATCGATAGTCTGGAAGAAAGTTCTTTTTTTCTCGATAAACTGATCATCGGTGAAGAAACAATTGCTTCAGGAGACAATAAAGGTTATCGACCTAATATCCTTCTGGCAGATTCTCTGGAACAGGGACGATTTATCCCGATAGAGATCATCAGCAATACCACAAACGGAACTGAATATGACTTTGCGATTTGGTTTGATATGGATCAGGATACCACTTTTTCAAATCAGGACCTTCTGATCGCAGAACGTGGAACTGATCGATGGAAAGGAGAAATTTACATCCCGGATCGGCTGGATACCGGCTATTACCATTTCAGAGTAGGTCTGCTCTCCCCCACCGATAGCCTCAATGCCTGTGGAGAAGGTATCTCAGAATATGAATACGAAGATTATACCGTATATATTAAGAAAAATCCTCTACTATGCGAAGATCCTCCACGAGTCGACACGATCATGGCAGGACCGGATTATCTGGAGATCGAATGGGAAAATGTAGATAGTGCAGTTGCATACATATTCAGATATCGCGAGGAAGGGAGTGATGAATGGGAAGAAGAACAGGTCGACACCGCCAAGACCATCGTCATCGATGATCTTAAGGATTGTACTCTTTATGAATTTCAGGTGCGAAGCGTCTGCTATTATGATACCAGTGGATTTTCACCTGTTTATGTTTTTGGAACAGACTGTCCTACAAGCACTGACCCGGATGATTATTCCGATCAGATCACCCTTTTCCCCAATCCAAGCGATGGAAATGTCACCGTGGACTTAGGGGATCTGTCTGCATTTCTTCCGGCTGACGAAGTGATCATCACCCTGTATTCTACCACCGGCCGAGAGGTAAAAAGGATTACGGAACGATTCGGAAATGAACGTTTGACCTTTCATTGGCAAGACCTTGCTCAGGGTATGTATCTCATGAAAATCCAGATCAATGATCAATACGCTTTGAAGAGGTTGGTGAAGAAGTAGTGGATGGTGGACTCAAGGCGCAACTTGAGAGGTCGCCATAAGGCACGTCTCAAAGCTTACCCGCCAATGGCGGGTCGTTGACCGTGTCTCGGGCGAAGAATGAGAACGAGAGGTGCGAAACGAGATGGTGGATGGTGGATGGGTAATGGATAGTGGATTGCGACTATTTTTCAGGAAATCAGGATTGTGTTTTCGAAGAAGACATGTGTATGGTTATAACGCTCAGGTACGCAGAAAGGCGGAGAGTCGCGGAGAACTCCAAGACATCCAGATTCATAAGCCAAGAAGAGCATGCGCGAGAGCAGGGGTATGCGTGTCTCGTTGAAATATGAAACGAGATGAAGCTAACTTATCCAGGTATTAGGTCCTAAGTATTAGGTATTAGGGGCGATGATTGCGACTATTTTTCATAAAATCAAGATTGTGATTTCGAAGAGAAATGTGCATGGAGGTAACGCAGAGGTACGAAGAGAGGCAAAGAGACGCGCAGAGAATCCGAATGTATCAGATTCATAAGCCAAGAAAAGCTTGTGGGAGAGCTGGGGATTGTGAAGCTGACTTCATATGCCGTTAGTAGATGGCTTTGATCATGCGACTATTTTTCATAAAATCAAGATTGTGATTTCGAAGAGAAATGTGCATGGAGGTAACGCAGAGGTACGAAGAGAGGCAAAGAGACGCGCAGAGAATCCGAATGTATCAGATTCATAAGCCAAGAAAAGCTTGTGGGAGAGCTGGGGATTGTGAAGCTAACTTATACAGATATAGGTTATATATCACAAAACCATCCGTACTCCTCTCCTTCTTTTAGAAAAAAAAGCATCATCCAATAAATGAATCAGACAATAACATAAATCTGAAAATCAGAGCATTACACCTTGGGGCATCTTTACAAATTCACTTCAACTAACAATTTCACTTCAACTGACTACTTCACTTCGCCCTCCACCCATTCGCCATATTTTGGATTGACCCGGGTTTCATTGATCATAATAACAGGGGTGTCATAAGGATGGTATTGTTCGATTTTTTCCATCAATTCTGATTCCATGCGGAGGGATGATTTCAAAAATGCGATATACTCTCCATCATTCACGACCTTTCCCTGCCAATTGTACTGACTGTTCACTGGCCATGATACACCGCAGGCAATAAGTTTATCATTTAATAATTTTTGGATCAGGCTTTCCGCCTCCTTTTCATCCGACACGGTAGTATATACCGTCAATATATTTGAATTTTTCATAGATCTTAAGATAAGACCTCTGCCATTTCTATCAAAGATTTTTTAGGACTTTTATCCACTGAGATCGCATCTTTAAAGTCTGTGAATACCACTTCATCATTGATGATCCCAACCGATTTATTGGAGACACCGTCGAGCAAAGCCCGTACAGCAGATGCACCCAATCTCGAAGCCAATACCCGATCATGACAAGATGGCGATCCTCCTCTTTGCAGATGGCCAATAATCGACACCTTCGATTCGATCTCCGGGAGCCGGTCTGAAACCTCTTGAGCAATTTTGGATGCTCCCCCATTTTTATTTCCTTCGGCTACGATCACCAGGCTAAATAATTTTCCGCGTCGGTGTCCTTTTCGCAATTGTTCCACCAGATTATCCACCGAAATTTCATTTTCCGGAATCAAAATACCGGTTGCACCACTCCCTATTCCGGCGTGAAGCGCAATATGTCCGGTATGTCGCCCCATTACTTCTATGAAAAAGACCCGGTTGTGACTGTCCGCCGTATCTCTGATTTTGTCAACCGCATCAATAGCAGTATTGAGAGCCGTGTCAAAACCAATGGTAAAATCAGTACCATACAAATCGTTGTCGATCGTACCGGGCACGCCCATCATTGGAAATCCAAATTGCTCTGCAAAAATCATCGCCGCCGTATAAGTTCCGTTTCCTCCAATCACGATACAAGCATCGATATCATGGGCTTTCAGGGTTTCGTATGCTTTTTCTCTCCCTTCCGGGGTAAAAAACTCATAGCACCGGGCGGTTTTCAGGATCGTTCCTCCCCGGTGAATAATATTTCCGACCGCATTTCGGTCAATTCTCTTGATGATTCCCTTGATCATCCCATCGTATCCATTGTAAATGCCATACACATGCTTCCCATAATGTGCTGCTGCTCTCACCACACTCCGGATAGCTGCATTCATTCCGGGAGCATCTCCCCCCGACGTCAATACTGCAATACGGTTGATTGAATTTTTACTCATCCTAATTCTTTGTAATGATATTTTTCTAATTCTATAATCGGGCGCGTCACACACTTCCCCATCTTCATTTGATGCTTGCTCAAAGCATCTCGGAGAATATCTCCAAAATGTTCTGAAATCGAACCTACAAAGTTAATGGGAAGTTTGTCAATATTGGGATATTTGATCAGATAATTTTGAATCAAGGCATGAAAAGAATTTTCAATTTCTGATCGCACCACATCCACATTTTTATATTTTCCGGCTACTTTTGTAAAGTTTGCCAAATATCTATTGGGTTTGGGGTGCTCATACAGTTTTTTTGTAAACAAGGAGCGATCACCCAGTTCTTCATCCAATTCCTTCCGGATAGATGATGGCAAAGAATCTGAATAATACAACTTCACCATTCGGGTACCGATGTCCACTCCGCCCCCTTCATCCCCGATCAAATAACCGAATCCCTGATAGTTGTGCGTGATTTTATCTCCATCAAAATAACATGAATTACTTCCCGTTCCTGTGATACATACGATGCCTTCCTCATTGCCCAGCGTCGCCCGCGCAGCGGCATAAAGATCATTTTGAATAGACAAAGTCGCATCCGGGAAAAACTTTTGATAAATCTCCCGAAGCATTTCTTGCTGCGGTTTTCCCGACACCCCGGCTCCATAATGGTAGATGCGGGTGATCTCTTCTCCTTTGTTGATTCGTTCATGCCCGTGGCGTATATATTGCTCTATCGTATCTCGTGCCAGCGTAGATGGATTGATCCCATGATCTGAGAATTCCATTTCCTTTCCCTGGCCAGACAACAAGAGCCAATCTGTCTTTGTTGACCCACATTCAAGAAGTAAAATCATGTGTAGTAATATTTCTACTCAAAAATATACAAGCCGCAAATATATGTAATATTTAATGGGAATCGGAAAACTGATGCTCTTGCCTTCTCTGGCAACATGAAAATCGCTCTTATTTTCCGGTCAAAAAATCACAATCCCTTAAACCGTTCGATCTGACGCCGCTCCTTTTTGGTCGGTCTTCCGGCACCTTTTTCCCGGAATTCACCTTGAGCCCGCACCACATGCCAGCGCTCAAATTTTTTCAATTCTTCTTCCGGTGTCACATCCTTATAACACTCCTGTGCAATGGGAGCACCCACCCTTTTTTTGATCACCTTTTTGACGAGGTATTCATAATTGAATCTGTTCTTACCCACTTTGATATGATCGTCAATCTCAACAGACGCTGATGGCTTCGCCTTCACTCCGTTGATCCAGACCTTACCTTTCTTACAAGCATCATTGGCCCGGGTACGGGATTTGAAAATTCGTACCGACCACAACCACTGATCAATCCTTGCACTGCTCATTGTATTATTTTATTTCATTTTATTGCGCCGGAGAAGAAATGCCCGCAGCACATCATTAAAATTTTTATTGATATCGGCTGACATGATATCTACTCCGATCTGCAGAGATTTCAATTCCAGCAATTTAAGAAATTCCTCCATTTTTTCCCGATAAACCTCTTGTATTTCCTGTGGTCGGAGTTTGATCTGCTCTCCCGTTTCATAGTCGATGAATCGCATCGGTTTGTTTTGAAAATCAAACTCTACCTCTTTTTTCTGATCCACCACATTGAATGCGATGACTTCATGCTTATTATACTTCAGGTGCTGCAACGCCGAAAATATCGGATCCGGCTGATCCATGTGTTCAAAAAAATCACTAAATATAACCACCAGAGATCGCTTATCGATCCGGTCCGCCACCTCATGAAGCGTTTGTGCCAGATTTGTTTTTCTGGAAACCGGTTGTTTCTCTTCAAATAAGCTTTCTAAATATGAAAGCAATAATCGCATTTGCTTCAGACTCCCGCTGGCTCTTCGGTGAGTATGAATCGATTCATCAAAAATGGTCAATCCAAAAGCATCCCGCTGCCGGTGTAACAAATACAACAAGGAAGCAGCCGCCAGGGACGACCACTGCAATTTTGAAAGCTGCTCATTCCCTTTTTGAGTATTTGTCAGACTCATCGACGATGAGGTATCGATCACTATCTGGCAACGCAGGTTGGTCTCATCATCATATTTTTTATTGTAAAGCCGGTCCGTCCTTGCAAAAACCTTCCAGTCAATATTGCGGGTCGACTCTCCCGGATTGTAAAGTTTGTGTTCTGCAAATTCTGCGGAGAATCCATGATAGGGACTCTGATGCAAACCGATGATAAACCCCTCCACCACTTGCTTTGCCAGAAGTTCGAAATTATCAATTTCCCGGAGATTGTAAGAGTCAAATACTGATGCCATATGAGGTGAATATATGAAAAAGCCCCAGTATAGTGCAAGCTATCTGAGGCTTTAGTTTTTCAAAACAATTGATTTCTATCTTTTTATGATAGGTGTTCGTCTACTTTACTTGACAAAACTTGTTTGGAAGTAGCACCTACTAATTTGTCTACTACCTCACCATTTTTCAAAAACAAGATCGTAGGAATACTTCTGATTCCAAACTTTACGGACAGATCGGGGTTCTCGTCCACATTGACTTTTCCGATCAATGCTTTTCCTTCATAATCTTTGGAAAGCTCTTCAATAATCGGGCTGATCATTTTACAGGGTCCGCACCACTCGGCCCAAAAATCAACTACTGTCAATCCTTCTTTATCCAGGACTTCTTCCTGAAAATTGGTGTCTGTTAATTCAAATGCCATTTCTAATACAATTTTTTTCTTTTAATTATACTGAATCTTTCAGTCGTAGCAAATAATAACGCTGAAATAATAATTTGGTTTTACGAAGCTATAATTTTTATCCGATTTACAGGTTTTTATCTTTGAGTCCAGAAAATTACACCAATGTCAACCGCCCGACATCAGACCGGGGCAAAACGATTTCATATGATCCGCTATTTTTTGAAAAAACATTTATTGTTTACGCTTTTGAGTCTGTTTGCATTGATCTCCCTGATCTTTGGCATTATTGTTTTTCGCTCGCCTGAATGGGCAGAATGGTATTATCAATCGATTTTTCTGCCGTTGAACAAAAGTTGGCAAAAGCTTCTTGGCTTCACCGATGCCCCCTACTATCTGGTGATGATCGTATTGATATTTATCCTGATCATGGGTCAATGGATGCTGGCACGGGGTCAAAACTGGAGATCAGCCCTCATCAGCTGGGGAATGTTCCTTAGCTCAGGTATTCTGACGCTCATCTCATTGTTTTACTGGATCTGGGGATATAATTATGCACGCGCACCGCTGACCCAAACCTATTTCGACAATCAAATCGTAAAAGTAGACAGTTCAAAATTTATCGAAAGATGGAATCTGCAAACCCAGCGGGTCAACTACATCCGTGAAAATCTGGTAATTCCTGACTCCACTGACAAATCCCTCACGCCTACTTATGGGAAAATCTATCGAAAAAATGCAGAAAGAATCCTTGAACCCTTTGGGATCGACACTTCAGTAAAACCACGATGCAAAGAATTTATACCGGCAGGGGGATTATTGCGAATCAATACCGCTGGATTTTATTTTCCTTTTGCGAGTGAGTCTTATGTGGACAAAGGCCTCCACGTTTCTCAAAAACCATTTGTCATCGCGCATGAACTGGCGCATGGATATGGCGTCACCGATGAAGGAGAAGCCAACTTTATCGGGTATTTATTATGCCAAAACTCCGGAGATCGTTACGCCCAATATTCTTCCGCGCTTTCGCTTTGGCTGTACATGGCCGCAGATGGTCGTCGCCTCGACCGGGAGCTGGTCACCAGCATGTGGGATAGCTTGAGTCCGGAAGTGTGGGGTGATTTACAGGAAAGACGAAAACTGGATGATAAATATCCCGAAATTTTCCCAAAACTGCGGGATAAAATTTACGATTCCTATCTTGCCATGAATCGGGTGGAAGGCGGAATTCAAAGCTACAGCCGATTTGTGGGAATGGTTCTCACCTATGAACAAAATAAATGATCTGAATTATCCGGAATAAAAACCCGATTTAATAAGATATATTTTTATTTTGCACACATGACGATACCTACAGAAGCACTTCAAATAAAATGAAAAGAAGACAGTTTATTCAAAATTTTTCATTGTTGGCAGGAGGAAGCACATTTTCAAACTACACTCCTTTCAATTATAAAAATTTTGGTTCTGGCAGTAAAAATATCCTGCTCAATGCTTACTATTTCCGGGCACATATGTACACCATGGTTCCCCATCAGATCCAGGAAGATATGAAAACCATGGCCGCAGCCGGGACAAAAGTCATTTCCATTGCAATACTGGAACAAGATCTGTGGGCAGGCAATCACAACATCCAGACGATATGTAAATATGCTGCTGAGGAAGGTATGGAAGTATGGGGTGTTCCTTCTCGATGGGGTGGTCTGGTGGCGGGTGCACCCAAGGTGCCCAGTATGTTTTCCACCACTCATCCTGACACCTGGATGCTGATGAAAGATGGAGCACCACGCATACGCTCCACAACCTCCGGTGTGATCAGCAGCATCCATCATCCGGAAACACTTCGATTTTTTTGCGAAACAGGAGATAAGGTTTTGTCAGAATTCCCATTAACCGGATTGATCTGGGATGAACCCAAATATATAGGAACAAAGGATTATTCGGATGCCGCTCAACAAGTCATTGGACTTGATACCACCTACGAACAAAGAGTGAAGCATTATGCAAATTTTTTCACACAAGTCAATCAATACCTAAAGGAAAGACATACGATTGAACTATCGATGTTCCTTCAGGCCGAATCGGATGATACGATGGTCGATGGAATGGCTGCGATCAAGGGGTTGGACTATTTCGGGTGTGACGGACGCCCATGGAGGATAGAAGACGGAGGACAACTGGAAGCAAAAGATAAAACCCTGCTCGATCAGGGGCACCGGTTTTTAGAGGCTGCCCGTTCCAATGATCTGAAAAGTTTGCTCCTGGTGGAAAATCACAATTTACCCGCAAAGGATCTACCGCTTCTGGAAAAAGGTTTGCCGGATGTTCTGGCGATGAGACCCGATCAGTTGATCTATTACTATTATCCGCGAAATGTAGAGGAACCGGAAAAGGCGATGAAAATTATGTTTGAAGGACTCAAAACTCTAAGATAATAGTCATTACCGTAAAAATTCGCATGTATCCATCGATCGATTTCATTCAAATGATAAACATGATACTGGGCCGTGAAAAAAGTATTGACATCAGCAAATTTAATATTAAAGATGTCTTAATCAATGTTATACCTTTAGCCACGATTTCATAAATGGCCAAAAGTACACCATTATACCTCTTGCGTTATGATTTGACCGATTGATGCGAATCAATTATTTGGAATTTGAGCGTCATCAAAGACTCCAATTCTCTTTTATACCGTTTGATATTTTTGAAAAAACTATGGATAGCCTGCTGA
>Ga0209487_1000198_pt1 | contig 55045 bp, 51 predicted proteins | sample Poulit2012_FD_187524 | JGI IMG/M metagenome (GOLD analysis project Ga0209487, IMG submission 187524) | Agricultural soil microbial communities from Georgia to study Nitrogen management - Poultry litter 2012 (SPAdes) (version 2) | ecosystem: Environmental > Terrestrial > Soil > Agricultural land... | reverse complement strand
TGTTCTGGCCGATAAGGGTTACCGGATCAGCTGGGGGCAATACATGAAAATTGGTCTATTGATTACCCCACCGGTGCTGCTGGCCACCCTCGTGGCACTCGCATGGTGGTTGCCGGTGCTTTCCACTCTGTAGAGTGCTTGTACAGGAGTTGACAGTCAGTCTGTGGAAACCTTCGGGCTATAAAGGTTAAATAAACATATACCCAAGAAGACTCCAATTTCTGAAGCGACTTTAGCATGTGCAGGTTTCACTGGGTCATTACACTTGTCTGTTCCTTTGATGCGCGTGTTGATGACAGTACTGAAATTGTGCCGTCGAACCAATCGATTGAGCGCTTGAACAGGCCAGTGGAGCTTGTCTTGGAATCGTTGTTTATGTATCCCATTGTTTTTAAAGGGATATTTTCACGTTTCCAGCGAAGGGAATGGTGGGCCCAGCAGGGTGCAAGCGGGGTTTCGTAAAGCGCAGCTTTGCGGGCTTTTCGCATTTAAGGGTGTAGCTGGTTTCTAAACCCTCCTGACTTCAGCAAGCACCTGGCAATGTAATTGGTTAAATTTCTAAAGCCCAAAGCAGTGCCTCGCAAGTGTTCCAGCCGACCATTGATAGCTTCTGTAGGTCCGTTGCTGGTTCCTGGTCGGTCGAAGTAGGCAAGGATGCTCTGGGCGTATTTTTTCAGCGTTTTCCCCAAGCCTTTCACCTCGATGAGCGCTTTGGGCAAGTCGCTGGCTGTAATGATATTTATAACCTCTTGCATGAGCTTTTTGCCGCGCCCTCGATCCGGCTCGTTGTAGGCGCTGACCACCCGTTGGTACATGCTCCAGGTGCAATCCACTTCGAGGTGGCGCTCATCTGCAAACAGCTGGAACAGCTGCTTTTTGTTGGCGTCAGACAGGTAGCTGATCCGGGTCAGTAGCGTTCGACGACTTTTGTAGAGCGGGTCGTTTTTACGCCCTCTGCGGCCCAGGATGTCGTGTTGCACACGCCGGCGGCATTCATCCAGCATGTTGCTTGCCCAGCGCACGACATGGAAAGGATCCAGCACGGTTTGGGCTTGAGGCAGGGCTTCTTGCGCCGCAGATTTAAATCCTGTGAAACCGTCCATGGCAATGCTTTCGATCTGGTCACGCCAAGCCCTGGGACGATTGTTCAGCCATTGCTTAAAGGCTTGTTTGGAGCGGCCTTCCAGCACATCGAGCAAGCGGGCCGGCCCGGTTTTGTTACGCACGGGTGTAAGGTCAACCACGATGGTGACGTATTTGTCACCAAGGCGTGTGTGTCGCCAGACATGCTCATCCACACCCAGCACGGTCACACCGTCAAACCGCTTCGGATCATTAAAAAGCAGACGCTGGCCTTCGTTGATAATAGCGCTATTGGCGGTGTGCCAGGCAACGTCCAGATGGTTCGCAACGCGGGATACCGACAAGTCATCCAGCACGATGGCAGCCAGTGCCCAGTGTATCGCTCCATGGGAAAGCTTTGAGCGTGGCGGCGCAGCACTGCTGGTATCTTCGTGCCAGAAACAACCGCAAACACAACGCCAGCGACGGATACGCAACAGCAATCTGGTTGGCCGTTGCCCGTAAGGTGTGTGAGCAAGATGCCTATCGACAGTACCGCGTGAAACACCAGCAGCCCCGCACTTGGGGCATGGTTCGGGTGCTTTGGTGAAACGACATTCGATGACGGCACGTTCTGCGCAAAGGTGCTGTCCAGTGGCAGTCAGGCCGAGGTTATTCAGTTGGCAAAAGCTGGAAAGATCTGGGCTGGAAAAGGTAAGATTGCTCATGTCGGGGGCTTGGTTTTTGTTGGTGTAGGAGCTTACATTTTCCAAGTTCCCCGGCACCTTTTCCAGCCGGTCAGATTTTTTCTACACCCTCAAATGCGAAGAGCCGGTTTAAGATAAAATCACTACACTGATTCGGAAGTCAGCGAGCCGGTTGAAACAGCGGCCGTCATAAATGACAGCCGCTTTCCTCGTTTACATTTTATCAATACTGATTATGGTCGAATGCATTCCACTGGATGTGAACTCGAACTCGATTACATCTCCTTCTTTCAAGTCTCGCATTAGATCAGGTGAAGCTTTGAAACTCATGGTCATCGGCGGCCAGCCTAAAGTTTCAACGGGGCCGTGGGCGATCACCATCATTCCGCTTTCCAAATTAATCTTTTTAACCGTGCCGCTGGCCATGGCGATTGATTCGGATGCACTTTGACTCATCGCGTTATGATCCATGTGTTTGTTTTTTCCTGGTTGCTCCGCCGCTGTGGCAGCAATAGGCGTTAACAATAGCATCGCTATACTTACAGATATGTGTCTCATCAATCTTCTCCAAATTTACTGGTCGGTGGTGTTGTTAAAAGCCTTGAGCGCCTGCGGTGCATAAGCAAATAAGCTGCTGGCAATACAAACAGGGATAGTAGAGGGGCGGTGATCATTCCACCCACCATGGGTGCGGCAATACGGCTCATGATTTCGCTGCCAGTGCCGCTTCCCAGGAGTATGGGCAATAACCCAGCGATAATAACCGCAACTGTCATAGCCTTCGGGCGTACCCGTTGTACGGCCCCTTCATGAATAGCATCAAGTAGATCGCCTTCGCCCTGAGCGCCTTTTTCCAGCCTTTCAACCCAGGCGTTTTTCAAATACAAGAGCATGATCACTCCGAATTCTGCCGAGACGCCTGCCAACGCAATAAAGCCGACGCCAGTAGAGATAGAGAAGTGATAGCCCAACAGGTACAAGAACCAGACGCCACCCGTAAGCGCAAAAGGCAAGGTCACCATGATCAGCATTGCTTCGCCAATACGTGAAAATATCAGGTAGAGCAGTACAAAGATGATCAACATCGTGGCGGGCACCACCAGCTTCAGCTTGGCATTGGCCCGCTCCATGAATTCAAACTGGCCCGAGTAGTTAATACTCATGCCGGCTCCGAGCTCGACACTCTCGTTGATCCTGTCTTTCAGGTCGCTGACCACTGCAGCCATGTCCCGACCGCGCGCGTCAATGTAAACCACACCTGATAATCTGGCGTTTTCACTGTTGAGCATCGGCGGCCCATCAACCATCTGGATGTTGGCAACGGTGCCCAGGGTGATCTGCGCGCCTTGGGGCGTGAATATCGGGAGCTCACGCAAGGTGCCGATTGAGTCGCGCCATTCGCGCCCGTAACGGAGGTTGATGGGGTATCTGGCGAGCCCTTCGACGGTTTGACCGATAGTTTCACCACCGATAGCGCCTGCGACTATGGCCTGCACGTCAGCGATATTCAGGCCGTAACGTGCAGCCGCCTGCCGATCAATATCTACATCGATGTAGCGCCCACCGGTCAGCCTTTCCGCCAACGACAGGGTGACACCAGGTATCGTTTTGGCTATATCCTCGATTTCCTGGGTGGTTTTCCCAATCTGCGCAAGGTCGGTGCCATAAACCTTTACGCCTATCGGGCTTTTGATACCCGTTGCGAGCATATCGAGGCGGTTACGTATCGGTGGTATCCAGAGGTTAGCCAAGCCGGGTACTTGTACTGTCTGATCCAGCTCCTCCACCAGCTTTTCAGCTGTCATGCCTAGCCGCCACTCTTCCTTGGGCTTGAACTGGATAGTTGTTTCAAACATCTCCAACGGCGCCGGGTCGGTGGCAGTGTCGGCGCGGCCCGCTTTGCCGAATACATGCGCAACTTCCGGAACTGTTTTGATAAGCCGATTCGTCTGCTGCAATAACTCCGATGCTTTGTTTGCGGATAACCCGGGGAGCGCTGTAGGCATGTACAGTAGGTCTCCCTCGTCCATGGGTGGCAGGAATTCACCACCCAGCTGAGATGCAGGCCATAAGCCGGTTAGAAAAAACAGAACTGCCACCATCAAGGTTGTTTTTGGCCAACGTAGGACTGCGTCGAGAACGGGCTCATACATTTTGATGAGGCCTCGATTAAGCGGGTTGCGGTGTTCGTTTGGAATTTTTCCTCGAATCCAATACCCCATCAGCACCGGCACCAAGGTGACAGATAAGCCAGCGGCCGCTGCCATGGCATAGGTTTTGGTGAAAGCCAGCGGGCCAAACAACCGGCCTTCCTGAGCTTCGAGAGTGAACACCGGGATGAATGAAAGGGTAATGATCAACAGGCAGAAAAACAGCGCAGGCCCAACCTCGACGGCCGCATCGGTGATAACCTTCCAGTGCGCCTCGCCTTTCAAGGTGGAGTCAGGATGCTCTCGGTGCCAGCTTTCGATATGTTTGTGCGCGTTTTCAACCATGACGATGGCCGCATCCACCATCGCCCCAATCGCAATGGCGATGCCGCCCAAGGACATGATGTTGGCGTTGATGCCCTGGCGCTGCATGATGATAAAAGCAATCAGGATGCCGATGGGTAAGGAAACAATCGCCACCAGGGATGATCGCAAATGCCACAAGAAAAGCGCACATACCAGTGCCACGATGATGAATTCTAGAATGAGTTTGGAGCTGAGGTTTTTGACCGCACTATCAATCAGCTTACTGCGGTCATAGGTCGTGACGATTTCGACCCCCTCAGGGAGGCTGGCCTTAAGCTCATCAAGTTTGCTCTGGACTGCGGCGATGGTTTCCCGTGCGTTCTTGCCGCTACGCAAGATAACAACTCCTCCCACCACCTCACCTTCGCCATCAAGCTCGGCTATCCCGCGACGCATCTCTGGGCCGAGTTGGATATGTGCTACGTCCCCCAGGGTCACGGGGACTCCGCTGTCGAGACGCAGGGGGATGGCGCGAAAGTCGTTCAAGGTTTGCAGATATCCCGTCGCACGCACCATGAACTCCGTTTCCGCGAGTTCCAGGACACTACCGCCTGTCTCCCGGTTGGCTTCGTCGATAGCCTGGGCGATCTGTTGCTGAGTTATCCGTCTGCTAGCCATACGCACCGGATCCAGAACAACCTGGTACTGTTTAACCATTCCACCTATGGGGGCTACTTCCGCAACATTGGGCAGAGTCTTGAGCTCGTAGCGCAGGAACCAGTCTTGCAGCGAGCGCAATTGGGCGAGGTCATGATTTCCCGTGCGGTCTACCAGCGCATATTGGTAAATCCAGCCCACCCCTGTAGCGTCGGGCCCCAGGGCCGGCTTGGCAGTAGCCGGAAGGCGGCTTTGAACCTGGCTCAGATACTCCAGTACACGTGAGCGAGCCCAATAGAGATCAGTGCCGTCCTCGAACAGGACGTAGACGAAGCTATCGCCGAAGAAGGAGTAACCGCGAACGGTCTTGGCCCCGGGCACGGACAACATGGTTGTCGTCAGGGGGTATGTCACCTGATTCTCGACGATCTGTGGAGCCTGCCCAGGAAAGGGAGTACGGATGATGACCTGAACATCGGACAGGTCAGGCAGCGCATCCATTGCAGTATTCTTGACTGACCACACCCCCCATGCCACGGAAAACAGCGTGGCTAACAGGATCAGGAAACGGTTGGCTACCGACCACCTAATAATGAGAGCGATCATTCTGAGGCCTCCAGTGCTTCCATGCGTTCAATGATCAATCCCAGGTCGCTCTCACGCACGGCAACACGCACGCGACTGCCCACTTGGAAACCTTCAAGCAGGGACGGATCCGCGACTGGAAACGCCATGGTCATCCCGGGCATATGCAGGGTCTTGAACGGCCCATGCGACAGGCCAACCATGCCATCTTCCAGGCCGACGATCTCGCCTTCGGCCTCATGCAGGACTGGCCCATGAGCATGATCAGCGTGTTCCAGTGTCTGTGCTGTCAAACCGCGCAGGCTTGCTTCGGAGTCGAGTAGAAACTGTCCAGAGGCGACGACTGTCTGGCCAACCTCCAGGCCGTCGAGTATCTCGGTCTTGTCGCCGAGCTCGCGCCCGGTACGCACCTCGATGGGGCGGTAACGTCCCCCTGCTTCCGCCAGCATGACCAGGGAACGCCGACCGGTGCGAATAACCGCTTCCGCAGGAACGACCAGCGCATGCTCTATGTTCCGGTTCAGTGTCACTTCGGAGGTCATGCCCGGGCGAAGTCGTTGCTCGGGATTGGGCAGCTCAGCACGAACGCGCACCGTTCTGCTGTCCAGATTGGCCTGCGACAACAGCGACTGAATGGTTGCTTCAAGCGGTTCGCCTGCAAAGGCGGGCAGGTGCACGGTGATGCTTTGTCCCGGAGCCAGGTTTGTAACCTGCGCCTCGGGTACCGCAATTTCCAGCCAGACGGTGTCCAGCCCATTAACGCTGGCCAAAGATTCACCCGCTTGTACGGTCATACCCTGACGCACATCCAGCGTCTTCAATGTCCCGCCTATTGGGCTTGTCACTGTCCAGACCGGGCGTGCCTTGCCGCTTCTTTGCAGCTGTTCTATCGTTTCTGTCGGCATACCCGCAAGCCGTAACCGTTGTTTCGCGGCTGCGAGCAGCTGTGCATCGCCTACTTTGCTGATAGCCAGGTATTCTTCCTGAGCCGCTGCCCAGGCAGGCACGAAGATATCCACCAGGGGGGCCCCTTTGGCGATGACATCCTCTGGGGCAAGGTCGTAAACGCGCTCGACAAAGCCACTGCTGCGTGCCTGCACTATCGCCACATCCCTGTCATTGAACGCCAATGTGGCTGCTGCCCTGAATGACTGGTTCATCGACTCACGCTGTACAGTGGCCAGTCGCATACCGAGGTTCTGCGTGATACCTGGATCAATGCTCATGGTTGCACCATTACCGGCTTCGTCTGCATATCGAGGCACGAGATCCATGTCCATAAAAGGGGATTTGCCGGGCTTATCGAACTTGTGTTGCGGCATCATCGGGTCGTACCAGTACAGCACCTCCTTGTCTGCCATTTCAGAAGCAAAGCCTGCTGCAGGCAGGCCGGCCATAGTTGCGACCAGGATGATCGAGGAAGAGCTGAGGCTGAAAGCAATGCGCTTAAATGGGGTGGTCATGGTTGGGTATCTCCAGAGGCGAAGTGCAGACGAGCGTTGCTGAGCGATCTGTCGCGCGCTATATCCACGCGGCGCAGACGTGTGTCGACCAGTTGGCGTCGTGCATCGATCACCGAGGTAAGCTCACCGGTACCGGCGATGTAGTCAGCCAGAGAAAGGCGAACCTTCTCCTCGGCCAAAGGTAATAACGTCTGATCAAGGCGCGCCAGAGCGCGGTCGAGGCGCTGGTACTCAGCCAGATCGGCGGCAAGTTGCTGGGTGTATATACGGAGGGCTACTTCACGTTCCGCCTCTAACTGGCTGAGTTTTGCGCGCTCGGCCGCAATTTTGGGGGTCTGACGGGAGCCGGTGAAAATAGGCAGGTCAAAGCTGACGCTGAGATTCACCATGTCGCTGAACCCATTGCCGCGGCGAAGATAATCGACGCCCCAGCTCCAATCCGGTGTTTTCTCGGCGATAGCCTGGCGCACCTTGGCCTCTGCTTCGCGGATCATAGGTCCGTAGGCAAGTAAGGCAGGGCGGCGTTGCAGGTTCTGCTGATACGACGCCGGATCAGCTCGCCATTCGGGCCAGTCGCCGGTAAGACTCTGGCTTGCAGCATCACCTATCCAACGCCGGAGCTCGGCTCGCGCAATTGTCCGCATGGTTAACAGCTCATCCTCTTTTTCGGCGAGCAAGGCGGCCTCTTGCTGGGGCAGGACGCTATCTGCTGTCTGGCCTGCCCCTCCGGCAATACGCGCTTTGATAGCTTGCGAGAAAAGCTGATTCTCATGGTAAAAACCCTTGAAAAGAGTCAGCTTTTGCTCGATTGCGAAGGCGGCAAGCCATGCTTCGGCAGTTTGCTGGCGGACATTTAAAAGCTCCGCAAACTGCTGGACACCACGGGCCTCGATGCCGGCTTGTGCTGCTTCAGTTCGCGCCCGTCTTTTGGCACGGTTTGGAACCTCTTGCATCACTCCGATCATCTGCATGGTCATGGCGTCCCTGTCTGCCCGCCAGCGTGACTCGCCTTCGATAGGCACACTTTGCAACCCGAGCGTCAGTTTCGGGTCGGGGAGTTCGCCAGCAAAGACCGCCGAGCTTTGCGCAGCTTGCACATCTGCTGCCCTGGCCTCCAGCGAAGGAGCCGTCTGTTCGGCTAACTGCAAAGCTTGTTCCAGCGTTAATGCCGCCGCGAATGTTGGGTATAACAGCACACCCGCGATCAAGGTTACCGCGCAGAGCGGAGCCCTAGGTTTATTAGATCTCATGTTAAATTCCTGATCATCCGCCTTCATAGCTAATCCATAAGCAGCTAAACCACGATGTAACCTTCCTATGGTTCTTGCCGTATTTACACAGAGTATATGGAAAATAACCTGACTTGAGCCTGACCTGGAAATGACATTTATGTCAGAGATCGGGGTTGGGCCATCATTGTTGACAACTACCACTACAAAACGCACGGAGATACTTCTGAAATAAAAGCGAAGGGTTATGTTCCTTACAGAATTGTAATGAAGATCGCCTGAACGTGGTCAGTTCATGTCGGTCGTATTTCATGTGGGCGACTCTTGAAGGAGCTCTCAAACAACTATGTTTTACGATGGAACAACGATTCCGGAGAACGCAATGACTAACTCCATGTATCAGTCCTGTATCCAGGCATGTTGGACATGTGCTCAGGCATGCGAAATGTGCGCTTCCGCGTGTCTGCGTGAGGAAGACGTGAAAGCGATGGCTCGTTGCATTGAGCTTGATCGGGACTGCGCGGATATTTGTTCGCTGGCTGCCGTATTGATGAGCCGAAATAGTGAACTGGCTAAGGAATTTTGTGCTCTGTGTGCGAAGGTGTGCCGCGCCTGTGCGGATGAGTGCGGGAAACATCAGATGGATCACTGTCAAAAATGCGCGGAAGCATGCAGGAAATGTGCAGAGGAATGCGAGAGGATGGCAGCATAAGTCCTGACCGCTGCCCTGTCGTTACCACACTCCAGGGCAGCGGCCGTTATTTACTCCGTTTTTAGAGGCAATCGAACCTCAAAGGTGGTTGCCTCCGTGGTGGAGAGCGCTTTGATCTTTCCGCCATGTGCTTCAACAATCGATTTGGTGATGGCCAGGCCAAGCCCGGCCCCTTCGCTGCTACGTTGACGGGATGCGTCGGGCCTGTAGAAGCGTTCAAAAATACGATTCAGGTGCTCTTCAGGTATGGGCTCCCCGGGATTCTGTATGCGGATTATTACGTTATTGGAGTTTACTTGGAGGGTCGCTGTTACGCTCTGCCTCTCTGGGGTATGCCGGATTGCATTGGACAGTAAGTTACTCAGGGCCCGTCGGATCATAAGTCGGTCGCCAAGTACATGAACCGGCTCTCCGGTATTTTCCAGCAGTACCTCCCGCTCTTCTGCCCAAGCGCTGAAATAGTCGAACAGGTTGTTCAGCTCTGATTGAAGATCGATTTCGACCAGCTCCGGTTTCAGCAGCTGATTATCGGCTTGAGCCAGAAAAAGCATGTCACCGACCATTTTGGCCATGCGATCATATTCTTCCAGATTTGAATACAACACTTCCCTGTACTGCTCCACACTGCGCGCCTGTGTCAGCGCTACCTCAGTCTCGGTTCGCAAATTGGTAATGGGTGTCCGCAGCTCGTGCGCGATGTCGCCGGAAAAGTCCGATAAACGCCGGAATACATCTTCAAGCCGGCCAATCATGTCGTTGAAGGATATCGTCAACTCTACCAGCTCAGCGGGGACGGAGCGCGGCTCCAGACGGATATGCAGCTGATCAGACCTGATGCGTCCCATCTCCCGGCTGATGCGTCGAATAGGGGCGTGCCCTTGGTAAACTGCGAACCAGGTAGCCAGAAGCGCTATCAAGCACGCGACAAGGGTGACAATCCGAAGGTAACTACGGAAGCTGTCCAGATAGTGAAGATGAAAATCGATACCTGTGGCGACCGCGAGTCTAAGCCTAGCAGCGTCTTCAAACTGGCCTGAATCAATCCACAAGACCGCGCCACGGAACGTTTCCTGTGGATCATCCCAGCTCTCAACCGTATCGATAGTGATTTCTTCTACAGGGTGGGCGGTGTGGGCGAAGGTGTCCAGAATGAACCCCGGTGTCGAGTAGATTACTGCCCCGCTATCAGTACTGATACGGTACTGGGCGTTACGGTGGCCGGTCACCACGCTATCGAGACGATGGTGTAGCTCGTCGGCTGATAAATTGGCCGATGCGTTCGTGAGGAGATGCGTCAACGCCTGAACTACTGAATTGAGCTCATCTACGTCCTGTTGGACGAAGTGATTATTGATTGAGCGCTCCATCATCCAGCCAAAAGTGAGCAAAACAGCGGTTATCACAGCACCAATGGAAACGGTGAGCCGGACGACCAGAGAAAGGGGGCGTCTTGTCATGGGCTAGCCTGGCAGTGTCTCATCAAGCATATAACCCATGCCGCGGATGGTATGAATTAGCTTGGGTTCAAAATCATCATCGATCTTCGCGCGCAGCCGCCGGATAGCCACATCGATGACATTGGTGTCACTGTCAAAATTCATGTCCCACACCTGGGAAGCGATCAATGAGCGTGGTAACACTTCCCCTTGGCGCCGCACAAGGAGTTCAAGCAGGGCGAACTCCTTGTTGGTCAAGTTGATCCTCACGCCATGTCGCTGTGCGCGACGGCGAGGTATATCCAGCACCAGGTCAGCCACCTGGAGTTGATCCTGAAAAACCGGCGCAGCACCGCGCCGTAACAATGTACGGACTCGTGCCAGCAGCTCCGAAAAAGCAAAAGGCTTGACCAGATAGTCGTCCGCTCCCAATTCCAGACCCTTGACCCGGTCTTCTACACTGTCCCTTGCGGTGAGAAATAATACAGGCGTGGTAGATCTGGCCTCTCTCAATGACTGCACGATTCGCCAACCATCCACATCAGGTAGCATCACATCAAGGACAATCAAGTCATACGAGCCGGTAAGCGCTAGATGGTGACCATCGAGCCCAGTACGGGCGAGATCTACCACAAAGCCGGATTCCATCAGGCCCTGCCGGATATAATCCCCAGTTTTTACTTCATCTTCTACGATGAGAATCTTCATCGTTCCACTCCGCTCTACAGTTCAGGCCAAGGAAGCCAGTCCATTTCATTGTCGTCAATATCAATTATATAGTCTGAAATCTGCCCACAACATGACCAGAAAATGACAAATATGTAATGTTGGTGGCCGGAAGCTAGGTTATATCGGTGAGAAAAGCGTTGTTCGCATAACATGACTAAAATGTAATGCTTGCGGGAGCAGCCTGGTCATCCTTAACTAATAAGTTTATGGCATCATGATTCATGTAATCTCCTCCTTTAAGAAGCCGCAAAAAACGCGGCGCAAACTGCCTGCTTATTTGAAAAGGTGCTTATCCATGGTTCACGATAATTCTGAGTCTCATTGTCATCACCATACACCCTCCCACACGGGCTCAGGGCTTACAGACCCGGTCTGCGGCATGCGTGTAACGGCAGACTCTACCCACCATGTTGAGCATGCGGGTAAAACTCACTATTTCTGCAGCACCAAGTGCATGGATAGATTCGAGCATGATCCTGAGAAGTTTCTATCGCCAGCCTCAGAGCCACCTCCGGAAGCGGCCAAAGGCACAATCTATACCTGCCCGATGCATCCGGAAATACGGCAGGATCATGCCGGCATCTGCCCAAAATGCGGCATGGCTCTTGAGCCCCTGATGCCCAGTTTGGAAGACGACAATCCTGAGCTGGACGATTTTTCGAGACGATTCTGGTGGACATTACCGTTTTCCGTCATTGTCACTGTGCTCGCTATGTTTGGACCACAGCTTGGCTGGTTCGAGATGGCGACGCAAACGTGGATAGAGCTGATACTGTCACTTCCGGTTGTGCTCTGGGCCGGACAGCCATTCTTCGTCCGGGGCTGGCAGTCCGTGGTCAACCGCAGTCCCAACATGTGGACGCTCATCGGCTTGGGTACCGGTGCCGCCTTCGTCTACAGCACGCTGGCAACCGTAGCTCCCGGTATATTTCCGGAAACATTCATGTCCATGGGGCGTGTGGCGGTTTATTTCGAAGCCGCAGTGGTGATCATTTCCCTTACGCTGTTTGGTCAGGTGCTGGAGCTTCGCGCGCGTTCCCAGACATCCGCTGCCGTCCGGTCATTGCTCGGTCTGGCGCCCAAGACGGCCCGCCGTATCAATGCAGACGGAACAGAAGAAGATGTACCGCTGACGCATGTGCATGAAGGTGATCGTTTACGCGTACGTCCCGGTGAGAAAGTTCCTGTCGATGGCATTGTTGAAGAGGGTGCAAGTTCTCTCGATGAATCCATGTTGACTGGTGAATCGTTACCCATCAGCAAGCGCCCGGGTGACAAGGTCATAGGGGCAACGATGAACACCTCTGGTGCACTTGTGATCCGGGCGGAGAAAGTCGGCTCGGCCACTGTGTTGTCACAAATTGTCCAGTTGGTGGCTCAGGCCCAACGCTCTCGGGCGCCGATGCAACGGATGGCTGATTTGGTGGCGGGTTACTTTGTCATGGCGGTGGTAGCCATCGCCATCCTCACCTTGGTCGTGTGGGGCATGTTCGGCCCGCAACCAAGCTGGGTCTACGGTCTGATCAATGCGGTCGCTGTCCTGATCATTGCTTGCCCGTGTGCACTGGGGCTCGCAACGCCGATGTCGGTAATGGTAGCTACCGGACGAGGTGCGACTCAGGGTGTGTTGTTTCGTGATGCAGCAGCGATAGAAAATCTGCGCAAAGTCGATACGCTCATCGTAGACAAGACCGGTACCTTGACGGAAGGTCGACCCGCATTCGATCAAGCTGTTTCCGCTGGCGATATGGACACCGATGAAATCTTGCGCCTGGCTGCCAGCCTCGATCAAGGCAGCGAGCATCCGTTGGCTGACGCTATTGTCAGCGCTGCGCGCGAACGTAATTTGGTGCTCAGCCCAGTGGACGACTTTGACTCGGGTAGCGGCATAGGCGTACGGGGCAAGGTTGAAGGCAAAACACTGCTGTTGGGCAACACTGCGTTCATGCAGCAGGATAACGTCAATGTTGATGGCCTGGCTGCCACCGCTGAGGGATGGAGGACAAAGGGTGCGAGTGTGATGTACCTGGCGGTTGACGGCACACTGGTCGGCCTACTCGCCGTTTCCGACCCCATCAAGAAGAGCACCCCAGAAGCGGTACAGGCGCTCAAGGCCGCAGGAATCAGGGTCATCATGGCCACCGGTGACGGTATCTCAACGGCCAAAGCGGTCGCCGCCCAGTTAGGCATTGATGAAATACATGGTGAAGTGAAGCCGGCCGATAAACTGGAGCTGGTGGACAAGCTGCAGTCCGAAGGTTGCATCGTTGCGATGGCGGGCGACGGCATCAACGATGCCCCGGCACTGGCCAAGGCGAATGTCGGTATCGCTATGGGAACCGGGACGGACGTAGCGATGAACAGTGCGCAAGTCACCTTGGTAAAAGGAGACCTGCGGGGTATCTCGATTGCCCGGGATCTGTCAAACAAGACTGTTCTTAATATGAAGCAGAACCTGGGTTTTGCGTTTATTTATAATGCGCTAGGCGTTCCGCTGGCCGCTGGCGTTCTGTACCCGTTTGCCGGGCTGCTTCTGTCACCGATGTTTGCAGCCCTGGCGATGAGTCTGAGTTCAGCGTCCGTTGTATTCAACTCACTGCGGCTTCGCGGTTCGGTTTAAGCTGGATACGTCGGACATAACGAAAAATGGCGAGTCTCTACTCGCCATTTTTCTTCGGTTTTCTAGCTATAAGAAAGTACCCCGTATCGCACACCCTGCGTCATTGCTGACGCAGGGTGGTTTGTTTCTGCGCGTGTAGAACCTCAGGTGGCCAGGTACTTTTAATGTAAGCCAGCACTGCAACAATATCCTCATCAACCAGAATATTCCGGTATGCAGGCATATCGCTTTCGTAGCCGGGCGGCGCCGTTCTGCCGGGAACCAGGCCATTTCTTACCATATCCACCAGCATGGCGTCCGAGTGGTGCCACGTATGTCCGGTTGGGTCATGGGGCGGCGCGGGTAATCTCCCATTGGGGAGACGCTGGCGCCAGTTTTCCTGCCCCTGCAGCGACTCCCCATGACAGACCGCGCAATGCGTTACGTAGATGGACTGACCAAGCGTGACCAGATTCTGATCGGCAGGATCTATGAATTCCGGGCCAGGCTCACGTGTGGCCGTATACAGGAAGGCGACGACGCCAATTATCGCAACGCCGATCGCTCCTAATATTTTATTTCTTCCAGACATTTATGTGGCTCAGATGACTTCAATCTTGCCTACCATCCCAGCCTCGGTATGGCCAGGAATAAGGCAGGCAAAATCAACCATGCCTGGCTGATCAAACTGCCATACCAGACCACCTACCTTGCCTGGTTGCAATGTGATCATGTTGGGCTCTTCGTGTTCCATACCCGGCATTGCCAGCATTTCAGTGGCATGTGCTTTCAGTTCTTCTATTGAGCCGATCACCATTTCATGCGGCACTTGCCCTACGTTCTTGATGAAAAATCGAACTGTTTCGCCAGCTTCCACTTGTATATTGCTGGGTGTGAAGCGCATGTGGTCGTCCATGGTGATTTCAATCGTCCGGGAGACGTTTGCTGGATCGCCAGGTTGACCCACCGCAGAGGCAGTCTGCGGCATGGATGACATATCATGACCCTGCATGCCGTGCCCTGAGTGATCAGCAGCTGCGATAGCAAAGGCTGGCAGGAGGCTGAATGCGAGAATGGTAAAAGTCTTTTTCATAGTGAATGCTCTCCAAGAGTCGATTAGTGGGGTAGCTGATAGAACTACCCAGTTAAAAAGCCGTTGTTAGAAGCGGAAGCTCAGGCCAGTCACAAAGCGGGTTTCCTGTCTGGACTCTCCCGCTGCCCGGGCGTAATCCGCTGTTTTACTGAATTTGCTAGCCCATTCCACACCAACATAAGGGACCAGCTGTCGAGTTATTTCGTATTTAACGCGTAATCCAGCAGTGCTATCGGTCAAACCACTGCCGATTCCCCAGCGCTCATCGTCTTTGCCATGAAAGTTCACTTCCATCCGCGGTTGCAAGTAGAGCTTCTGGGTTAGTCTGATGTCGTATTGCGCTTCCAGGCCCAGGGCAGTACGTCCGCTCGGGCCGACGTAAGCGGTTGCATCTACTTCAAACCAATAGGGCGCCAGCCCTTTGAAGCCGAATGCAAGCCACTCTCGATTCGGCGCGCCGTCTGCATGGTCAAACCGAAAACCAAGCTCGGTATTCCAAAAGGTAGAAACTGCATGGCGCCATAGCAGTTCCGTTTCGGACTCCCGGAGCTTGCCGCTGGCCACTTCGCCTTCAGCCTTGATGACCGCACGATTGTAGGTGCTGCCGTACCAGGCCTCGCCCTCATATGCAGCCCACTCCTCACCTCGCGCCTTGACGTACTCCAGTTGATCGAAATAAACGGAACCGAACTTATGCATATCCGACATGATGAGTGCATCTGATGGGGGGAGCGCAAATTTACCTGCATTGCGCTCAAACCCATCAGAGTAGGCATCGGGGTCGCGGGCGTCAGGTGGTGCCGAGCCGCCTTGCATCTGCATATCGCCGTGGTCCATTTCGCCACTGCCATGATCCATACCTGACATTGAGCCATGGTCCATACCTGTCATGTCCATGGAGCTATGATCCATATCCGACATGTTCATGGTTTCATGATTCATGCCAGCGGCCTCCGCAGGTACGCTGGAATTTGATGCGGCAGGCATATGTTCCGCGTGCCCTGCATGTTGGGTTTGCCCATAGGCGAACAACGGCAGCACAGCTCCTGTAACCATCGCCGCAGTAAGCAGTTTCTTTTTCAAGGGATTGTTCATGATCCGGATGCCTGAGCTGTTAAGTGTTGTTCTCATGCCACCACCACTTCACGAAACATTCCTGTGTCCATATGTAGCAACAGGTGGCAGTGCCATGCCCATCGCCCCAGAGCATCAGCTGTCACGAGGAAGCTGATGCGTTGAGCAGGTTGCACAGGAATTGTGTGGCGTCGTGCCAGAAACTGTCCGTCAGGCGATTCAAGTTCACTCCACATGCCGTGCAAATGCATGGGGTGCGTCATCATGGTGTCGTTGTGCAATATGACCCTGAGCCGCTCGCCGTAATGAAAGCGCACCGGCGTCGATTTACCATACTCCACACCGTCGAACGACCAGGTATAGCGCTCCATATTTCCAGTCAGATGGAGCTCGATCTCACGCTCTGCACCGCGCGGATCCATCGGTCCACCGACGGTGCGCAAGTCGGCGAGCGTGAGCACGCGCCGCCCGTTATTGCGCAAACCAATACCAGGGTCGTCCAGGTTGGTACGCGGCATATCGACTCGCATATCAGTACTGGCCCCGTATTCGGTCCTGGCGTGGCGTACTTCGGTACTGGCACCAGCTGCAGTCATTGCGCCATGGCCCATGCCGGCATGATTCATGCCCTTCATGTTGCCGTGATCCATTCCCGACATATCGCCGTGGCTCATCCCTGCCATGCCGCCACCCATGGCACCCATCATGTCTCCCATGGTGAGCCATTCGACTGGGTCAAGCGCAGGAACTGGCGCCTCGAGACCGGCATGCGTGGCCAGCGTACCGCGCGCGTAACCTGTGCGTTCCATGGCTTGGGCATAGATGGTGTAAGCGTCATCCTTTGGTTGCACCAGAACGTCGTAAGTTTCCCCGGGGCCAAACCGGAACTCATCTACGGTTACTGGCTCAACATTTACGCCATCGGCCTGAACAACGGTTAGCTCAAGACCCGGTATGCGGACATCGTAAAAGGTATTGGCGGCACCGTTGATGAAGCGCAAGCGGATGCGCTCACCGGGCCGAAACAGCCCCGTCCAGTTGCCTGCGGGAGTAGTGCCGTTCATTAAATAGGTGAGTACGTTCGCTGACAAGTCGCCCAGGTCCGTGGGGCTCATCCGCATTTCATTCCACATCTTGCGCTTATCAATGGCTGCTTTCAGTCCAATGCGTGAGGCGTCCTGAAAGAAATCCACTGCGGTAGGCTGGTTGTAGTTGTAGTAATCACCCTGCATTTTGAGCTTCGCCAGTACGCGCATCGGGTCTTCATCAGTCCAGTCAGACAACTGCACTACATAATCGCGGTCTGCACGAATAGGGTCGTCTTGAGCGGGATCGATAATGATCGCGCCGTAGACCCCGGTCGCCTCCTGCATTCCAGAATGCGAGTGGTACCAGTACGTACCGCTTTGCTGCACTTTGAACTGGTAGGTGAAGGTTTCGCCAGGCTGGATTCCCCGAAAGCTGATGCCTGGTACGCCATCCATTTCAAATGGCAGGATGATGCCGTGCCAATGAATCGATGTGGTTTCCTTCAACCGATTCGTCACGCGAATGGTGACCGTATCTCCCTCACGCCAGCGTAACGTTGGTGCGGGCAGTGAGCCGTTAATGGTCGTGGCTATGCGGGGGTTGCCTGTAAAGTTGACGGCGGACTCACCTATCTCCAGATCGAACTGGGTACCGCTTAGAATATTAGCGGTGCCCGTTTTCGTGCCCGCAGCTGATAGCAAGCCTGTAGCGCGCGCCAATGGAGACAGACTCATCAATACACCACCGGCTGCCAGGCCTTGAACAAAACGGCGGCGAGATAAACCTGGGTTAAGAATGGGGAGTTCAGTTAAGTGTTTCACGCAATGAGAATCCTTTATCGAGTAATTTGGTGGCGTAGCGATACTCGCTCGAGTTACGCAGCCAGTAGCGATAACTTAATTTTAGTCAAAAAAGATGTCACAAGAGTGACGTCTAAATTACTTTTCTGTAATCCAGGCGTCAGAAATACGTGGCGTATTCAGAGAGGAATAGCGCTGTCGAGTGAACGGATGAATTTTTTAGGTGATTGAAAACCAATCACTTGAAAATCGATTTCCATGCCTTCCCGATCATAAAAGATGATGCCAGGCGGCCCAAAAAGCCCAAAGCGTCGAAGTAATGCCTGATCCTCCGCATTATTGGCGGTCACATCTGCTTTCAACAACAATACATCTTTGAGGCGTGCTTTGACCCGCTCATCACTCAAGGTAAAGCGCTCCATCTCATGGCAGGAGACACACCAGTCCGCCCAGAAATCGAGCATGACATAGCGCCCTTCAGCCGCCTGGATTTGAGATTCAAGCTCAGCGAGACTGTTAACCCTTTCAAATTGCAGTTCGGTCGAGGAGCTCGCCTCCGAGGCGTATTTACCTCCAAAGCCATCCAGCGGCTGAAGGATGTCACGCCCACCCGAGAGAATGCCGATCAACAGCGCCAGGCCGTAGACCAAGGCTAAGACGCCAACTCCCTTACCGAAGCGCCTTAAACCAGAGGCGTTGTCTGGAAGAGGATCCAGTGCTTTCAAATACATTGCGGAGACAATGAGCAGAGCAGCCCATAGTCCCATGTGAATCACCGAAGGTATGATCGGGGAGATCATATAAATGGCCACTGCAAGCAGAGTTATGCCAAAAAAACGCTGGACTGATGACATCCATGGCCCGGCTTTTGGCAGCAACGCTCCAGCTGTAGTACCAAAGACCAACAAAGGGATACCCATACCTATGGCCATGGCGAAAAGCGCCACGCCGCCCAGAACTACATCTCCTGTCTGGCCTATATACAGCAAGGCGCCAGCCAGCGGGGCGGCGACACAGGGGCCTACAATGATCGCGGATAGTGCTCCCATCAGACCCACGCTGACTGTCTTGCCGCCCGCTGTTCGATTCGCCAACCTGGAGAGTTTACTCTGAATGAAAGACGGCATCTGCAGCTGGTAAAACCCGAACATGGTGAAGGCAAGAAGTACAAAAACTCCTGCAAAGCTGCCCAGGACCCATGGATTCTGCAGGTACGCCGTCAGCATCGTTCCAGCTAGACCAGCAGCGACCCCAGCCAGGGCGTATGTCAATGCCATGGCCAGAACATAAACCAGCGACAGACCGAAAGCATGTCTACGACTTAACGCAGGGCTCTGTCCTGCGATCAGCCCCGAAAGTATCGGGATCATGGGCAGCATGCAGGGTGTAAACGCTAGAACCAAACCAAATCCAAAAAACGCAGCGATCAATGCCCAGGTATTACCTTGCCCGAACAGCTCCCGAACGAGTGAACTTTCTGATAGTCCAGCGTTTGTGGACTTTGGCGCATTGTTATACCGGCTGGTTTCGAGGTTTGGTAGAGCTAGCAAATCGAGCGAAACGGACAAGGATTTTTGCGTAGGTGGATAGCACACACCCACCGGATCGTTACACCCTTAAATGCGAAGAGCCGCTTTGCGCCGCTGGAACGACCGAAATCTGTGATTTCGGGCTGGAATAGTCCAATGAGGTCCGACATGACCGAAGGGAATGGTGGGCCCAGCTGGACTCGAACCAGCGACCAAAGGATTATGAGTCCTCTGCTCTAACCAACTGAGCTATAGGCCCTTTTTAGAAAGTAGCAAGGCAAGGAGCCATTGCAAGCAGAGGCAGATTATTATGCCTTTGCTTGCAATATGCAAGTACCTTTAATTATCACCGTCTAAGAAGCTGCGCAAATGCTCGCTGCGCGAAGGGTGACGCAATTTGCGCAACGCTTTAGCTTCAATTTGACGAATACGCTCGCGGGTAACGTCAAATTGCTTGCCTACTTCTTCTAAGGTGTGGTCGGTGTTCATATCAATACCAAAGCGCATGCGTAACACTTTGGCCTCACGAGCTGTAAGGTTTGCAAGCACACTACGTGTTGCTTCTTCAAGCCCTGTTACAGTAGTTGTGTCGAGGGGGGATTCCATGTTGTCATCCTCAATGAAATCGCCCAGGCTTGAATCTTCATCATCACCAATGGGGGTTTCCATGGAGATGGGCTCGCGAGCAATTTTTTGAACTGCGCGCACCTTGCTTTCTGGCATGTCGAGGCGCAAGCCGAGCTCTTCAGGCGTGGGTTCTCGTCCCATTTCTTGCAGCATTTGTCGCTGCACACGGTTGATTTTGTTGATGGTTTCAATCATGTGCACAGGGATACGGATGGTGCGAGCTTGGTCGGCAATGGAGCGCGTAATAGCTTGTCGAATCCACCAAGTGGCATAAGTTGAAAATTTATAGCCACGACGATATTCAAACTTATCTACGGCTTTCATCAAGCCGATGTTGCCTTCTTGAATTAAATCGAGGAATTGTAGACCGCGGTTGGTGTATTTTTTAGCAATAGAGATGACTAAGCGAAGGTTCGCTTCCACCATGTCTTTTTTAGCGCGACGGGCGTCTTTCTCGCCAAGAAAAACCTCGCGGTTAATCTGCTTTATTTCGGCTAGAGGTATGCCTGTGTTTTCTTCGATTTGGATAATACGCTGTTGGGCGCGCTGGAAATCTTCTTTCTGCTCAAGCAGCTTTGTTTTCACATCTTCGTCAAGCTTGGTTGAAGCGATAAAGTTATCGAGCCAGTCCAAGTCTTGTTCGTTGCCGGGGAAGCTTTCTACAAACTGTTGACGCGTTAACCCGCCTCGGCGGATAGCCGCTGTCATGATGTCGCGCTCATAACGACGAATTTCGGTCATGGTATTGCTAACCATGTCGCGAATATGATCATAAACCCTTGGAACTAGCTTAAATAGCGTAAAGTGATCCGCCATTTCAGCTAACGCAGCTTGAGCATTCTTGTGATCACGGCCGTGCTTTTCAATGGCCTTTTCAGCGGCAGCTAGCAGGTCGCGCAGCTGCTGAAAGCGCTCTTCGGCAAGCACGGGATCGATGGTTCCATCAAACTCTTCTTCTTCGTCCTCGTCTTTTACATCAAGATCGTCGTCTTCATCGATGCTGCTATCATCTTGGCCTTCTTCCACTTCAGCTTGGGCTGTGGTAGGTGCGGCTGCGCCATCGTCATTAGGATCGAGATAGCCTGCAATGATATCCGTGAGTCGACGTTCTTCTTCGATAATACGGTCGTAATCATCGAGAACAAACTGAGCAGCGCCAGGCCAATAAGCAAGTGAGCGTAACACTGCGCGAATACCAGCCTCTATGCGCTTTGCAATTTCGATTTCGCCTTCGCGGGTCAGCAAATCCACGGTTCCCATTTCACGCATGTACATGCGTACGGGGTCTGTGGTGCGGCCGGGCTCAGCTTCTACCGCTGCTAAGATAGCAGCAGTTTCCTCGGCTGCCACTTCATCTGGAGCACCTGTCTCTTCGCCACTCATCATCAACTGTTCGGCATCGGCGGCTTTCTCCACCACATGAATGCCCATTTCGTTGATCATCTGAATGATATCTTCAATTTGATCAGACTCGGTGATGGATTCTGGTAAGTGGTCATTCACTTCGGCAAAAGTGAGATAACCTTGCTCTTTCCCTAGAGCTATCAGCTGCTTTAGCTGTGATTGTTGCTCTTGCTGTGAACTCATAGATGTGCAGGCCTGTGGTTAATTAATCGCTAAATAGCAAAGCATCCAATACTACTAAAAAATCGTTGTATTTTCCATGCCTTACCCTTGAGCTTGAAGTTGCGCTTTGGGTTTTAGGGCTAAGATGTTTGCGGTTAAATAGTAAACCCTATATGGGGTCGTTTGCGCGCTATTACAAGGGGGCGCCAAGTTGTGTTCGTCGTTCGTCTAACTGTTTGTGCAAGTGTAAAAGATGCTTGGCATCAGGTGTAGGCTTGTTGGTTTCGTCAATAATGTGCTGTTCGATAATACGTATTTCAAGTTGTAGCAGGGCGTCCCTACAAAAACGTTCTGTGGTGCTCTTATCCATGGGAGCGGTATGGGCTGTGCGTAAGAGTTGGCTTAAGTGTTGATCTTTGTCTTGCGCCATTAAGCGCCCAAGCAAGGCTGCAGGACTCAATTCAGGTGAAGCCTTGAGCTGCTGGTAAACAGTGCTGAGCAAATCAATGTGGGGCAAATCAAGCTTGTTAAGCTCTTCAGGTAGCGGGAACTGCTGTGTGCGCTCTGGCTCATTAATCAAGACTACAATTAGCTGTTCGGCCAAGGTAAGTGTTTGTGTTCGCTGCGAAGAGGTAAAGCGCGTTGGCAGCTTCTTGCGATTGGGTACCAGTTGTTGCGGTAGATTTGGCTGCTGTGCCGAGATGGATTGTTGCGGTGCTTGGTAAATCAACACCTCGAGCTCATCCTCGGTGAGGCGCGTGCGTTGAGCCAGCTCCCGTCGAAGCAAATGACGATAAAAATCACCACGCACCTGCTGTAAATACGGCGAAGCTGCTCGCGCTAGAGCTGCCCGGCCATCCACTGTGTCAAGATTGTAGGGTTCACTTAAATGTGTAAGCAAGAACTCTGAAAGCGGCATTGCTTGTTCGGCTTCAACCAAGAAACCCTCTCGGCCTTGGGTGCGAACTAAAGAGTCTGGATCCTCGCCTTCAGGTAGAAATAAAAACAACGCTTGCTTGCCATCTTCTAGTGCCGGCAGCGCAGTTTCTAGCGCGCGCCAAGCAGCACGTCTGCCTGCCTCGTCGCCGTCAAAGCAAAACACCACTCGGTTTACCATTTGAAATAAGCGCCGTAGGTGGTGCTCACTAGTGGCAGTACCTAGGGTGGCCACAACATTGGGCACTTGGTGCTGAGCAAGGGCGATAACATCCATGTAGCCTTCCACGACAAATACGGAGTCTGAGTTGTCGCGGCTTTGGCGCCACTCCCAAAGGCCGTATAGCTCTCTTCCTTTGTGAAACAGTGGTGTTTCGGGTGAGTTTAAATATTTGGGCTTTCCCTCGCCGAGCAAGCGTCCACCAAAGGCAATGGTTTCGCCCCTGCTGTTGCGAATAGGAAAAATAATACGGTGGCGAAACTTATCGTAAATACGGCCACTGTCGTCGCGTTTAACTAAAAGCCCTGCAGACACTGCATTGGCTAGCCCTTCGCTGTTAAGGGATAGGTGCGACATTAGGTTGTCGTAACCAGGCGGTGCAAAACCTAGACCAAATTTAGCTGCTATTTCGCCGCTAATGGCACGGGATTTGAGGTAATCCACAGCCGCCTGCCGTTCTGCAGCACCGCGTAGTTGCTGGCGGTAATAAAGATCCGCTCTCTGTGTGAGTTCCAATAGGGTGTTGGAGTGCTGGCGGCGGGCTTTGTCTTCGCGGCTTTCTTCTTCCTTGGGTACTTCCATTCCTGCTTGTTGGGCCAATACTTCGATGGCCTGGGGGAAAGCGATACCATCGTATTCCATGAGAAAAGTCACTGCATTGCCACTCGCATTGCAGCCGAAGCAATAAAAGAACTGTTTATCGGCATTCACCGTGAATGAAGGTGTCTTTTCATTATGGAAAGGGCAGCAGGCACTATGGTTGCGGCCAGTTTTTTTGAGTGGAACACGGCTATTGATTAGCTCCACAATGTCTGTGCGCTGAATCACTTCTTGAATAAAGCTTTCAGGAATTCGTGCCATGCCAACCCCAAGCAATAAAGAGGAGTGTAACTTAGAGTTGCACTATAGAGAAAACTCGCTGGTTGCTAAAGTTTTATTGCCACGACAAGAAAACCGGAGACTATAATAAGCTCCGGTTTCTCATTGCTTTCGCAGAATCGAAAGCGCGCTAAGAGTAGTATCTAAGCTTAGTAGAGACGCTTACGGTGCAACTGCTCGCGTGATACTTTTTTCATATGACGCTTAACAGCAGCAGCGCGTTTACGCTTGCGCTCTTGGGTAGGCTTCTCGTAAAACTCGCGGCGGCGAACTTCAGCTAGTACACCTGCTTTTTCGCAGGAACGCTTGAAGCGACGTAGTGCTACGTCAAATGGTTCGCCTTCTTTAACTCGTACTTGCGGCATGCAAAATCACCTTTTAATTGTCAGCTATCACGATCCATGAGGCGGATAGCAGATAAAAACTTGTCTGTCGCCGTCATGACACGGGGATGCAGTATTCTACTTAAACTAAGAAAGAATGCAAATTATAATCCGCGCAGCAGCGCTTCGTGGCGCAAGGATATAAAAGTTATCCATGGCTAACAAGGTTTAATGCTTTTCGTTATGATGCGCCCAAGGAGAAAATCATGCGTGTACTAGGTATTGAGACAAGTTGTGATGAAACTGGCGTGGCTATTTACGACAGTGAACAAGGTTTATTAAGCGAAGCGCTGTATAGCCAAATTGCGATGCATGCGGAGTTTGGCGGTGTGGTGCCAGAGCTTGCTAGCCGAGACCATGTGCGCCGTTTGTTGCCTTTAATTGATGAGGCGCTAGCTAAGGCGAATTGTAGCGCTCAAGAAATTGATGCGGTGGCTTATACCGCAGGGCCAGGTTTAGCGGGTGCTTTGCTGGTGGGAGCGAGTACGGCGCGAGCTTTGGCGTGGAGCTGGGGGGTGCCGGCTGTGCCTGTGCATCATATGGAAGGGCATTTGCTAGCACCGTTGCTAGAAGAGGATGCGCCCGATTTCCCTTTTACCGCTTTGTTGGTAAGCGGCGGCCACACACAGTTATTGGCGGCTGAAAACTTAGGTGATTATCGCTTGCTTGGTGAATCATTGGATGATGCAGCGGGCGAGGCCTTTGACAAAGCCGCAAAAATGATGGGGCTTGGCTACCCTGGCGGGCCTAATATTGCCGCCTATGCTGAGCGTGGCGAAGCGGGTCGTTTTGTGTTCCCGCGGCCCATGGTGGATAGACCAGGTTTGGATATGAGTTTTTCAGGTTTAAAAACCTATTGCTTAAATACAGTAATGGACTGTGGCGGCGCCGAAGCCATGTCAGAGCAAGATAAAGCGGATATCGCCCATGCATTTCAAGAAGCGGTGGCAGAGACCTTGTATATTAAGTGTCGCCGCGCTATGCAGCTTACCGGTCATAACACGCTAGTTATGGCGGGGGGAGTGAGTGCTAACCTGCGCTTGCGTGAACGCTTAGCCGAAGGGCTGGGTGCGCAAGGCGTGCGCGTGCATTATCCACGTCACAATCTATGCACTGATAATGGCGCCATGATTGCTTATGCAGGGTGCTTACGCTTAATGGGTGGGGAGCAGCAAGAGGATTTGCACATTCGAGTACGCGCTCGTTGGCCACTAACGGAGCTTGCGCCTATCGCTTCTTAAAACCGAGTTCTTCACCTTGCACTAGGTTGCGAATATTGCTGTGGTGGCGAGCCAGCAGGGTGGCAGACAATAAAGCCATGGGAAGCGTGGCTTCTGGGAGAAGCCACCAGCAGCTTAACGGCGCGGCAACGAAGGCTAGCATGGAGGCAAGTGATGAAATCCTGCTAATACCAAAAACACTGAGCCATACCAAACCGCTAATCACACCCAAAGGCCAGTAAAGGGCAAAAAGCACGCCAAAAGCAGTGGCTACCCCTTTGCCTCCTTGGAAGCGAAAAAACACAGGCAGCAAGTGGCCAATAAAAGCAGCCAACCCTATCCAGGTAGCAGCCGCAGCACTAAAGCCCAAGGCACTAGCCGCTAAGACAGGCAGTATGCCTTTCAAAACATCGCCAATAAGCGTTAATAAGGCGGGACCTTTTCCAGCGATGCGCATCACATTAGTGGCGCCAGGGTTACTTGAGCCTTGAGTGCGTGGGTCTGGGAACCCCAGCAAAGCACATACCACAATAGCACTGGAGATGGAGCCAAGTAGGTAGGCGGCAGTCACCAAGCCAAGAAAAACTCCAACGGGCTCTGTAAATACGTTAAACTCCACCGATTGTTCCTCCAAGTGCATTTGTAGTAGTTATTGTAGCAGCATACATCGAAAGAATAGGGCATAAAAATGGATATCGTCTACATTCATGATTTAAAAGTCGATACAGTAATCGGCATCTTTGATTGGGAACGAAAAATTCGCCAAACCGTGAGCTTAGATATTGAAATGGCCACGGATATTCGCCCCGCTGCAGCCACCGATGACATCGACAAAACCTTGGATTACAAAGCTGTGGGCAAGCGGCTCATCCACTTTATTCGTGAATCGGAGTTTCAGTTGGTGGAAACCCTTGCCGAAGAATGTGCCAACATTATTTTGAACGATTTTGCCGTGCCTTGGGTGCGTTTGCGTCTTTCTAAACCGGGTGCATTGCGCGGTTCTAAAGATGTTGGTGTGATTATTGAACGAGGACAACGGAGCGCATAATGGTTGAACCCGCTCGGGTTTATTTGAGTTTGGGCTCAAATATTAATCGCCAACAGAATATTACATCTGCACTAAATTCCCTCGCCACGCATTTTGGCGAGGTGAGAATTAGCCCGGTTTACGAGAGCGAATCGGTGGGGTTTGATGGCTCGCCTTTTTACAACTTAGTGGCACTAATCCATACCACCTTGGGAGTGGGAGACTTGGTGGATACATTGCACGCTATTGAAGAAGCCCATGGGCGCACTCGTCAAGAGAAAAAATTTGCTAGCCGCACCCTCGATATTGATGTGCTCACTTATGGTGAGCTCACCGGTGTCGTAGATGGAGTGGAACTGCCTCGCGATGAAATAGAACACCATGCCTTTGTGCTTAAACCCTTAGTGGATATGGCGCCCGAGGAGCTTCATCCAGGCTTGAAAATTAGCTACCGCCAGTTGCTGGCAGAACGCGATTTAAGCGAGCAAAAGCTCCATCAAATACCATTCCAGTGGCCACACTAATTGCCCGCGATGGTGAGGCTGCGCCCGCCATCCACCGGTAGTATATGGCCTGTGATAAAGTTCGCTTGCGTAGCTAGCCAGTAAACAGCCTCAGCAATTTCTTCAGGTGTGCCGCAGCGCATAAGCGGTGTGGCGTCTACTATGCTGCTGGCATTATCTTGACCGCCTTCTGGCCATAAAATAGCCCCCGGAGCTACGCCGTTAACGCGAATTTTGGGGCCTAAGTCGCGTGCTAAGTTGCGGGTAAGCGCGGCAAGGCCTGCCTTGGCTGCGCAATAAATTGCGTGCTCGGCGAGGGTGCGTTCTGCATAAATATCAATCATGTTGACGATGCTTGCCACAGGGCTTTGCGCCAATAAAGGAGCAAAAGCCTGAATCAATAAGAAAGGCGCCTGAAGGTTGCTACTCATGAGCTCGTCCCATTCCTGAGCAGTGGCACTAGCCAAGGGGGTGGGGTAAAACTGCGATGCATTGTTAACGAGCACATCGAGCTGGCGGTGTTGCGCTGTTATCTCTGCGGCGAGGGCGCGGATTTCTTGAGGGCGTGTTATGTCAGCGGCGTAAACAAAGGCGGAGTGTGCACGCTCTTGGTTAAACTTTTCAGCAAGGCTATCCGCCGCTTGGCGGCTACTGTGGCAATGGATGAGCACGGTAAACCCTTGGCGATGAAACAGGGTGGCGCTCGCCGCACCTAAGCGTTTGGCACCGCCGGTGATTAGGGCAATTTGTCGGGCCATGCTTGTTTAAACTCCTTTAGTTTGTGGATGCGCGCCTGCTCAATGGCAGCGCCAAGTTCGGGGCCTTCAAAGCGTTCCCGTAGCGCGGGGATATCAATGTTTTGTGCGGCAGCTAAGGCTAAGCGCAAATAGTCTGCTTGAGGATAAGGCCGCTCCTCGTAGCCCGTGCGGCCGCGGGCGTCGGCGGTGCAGGCCACTAGCAGTTGTTCAAAACGTTCAGGGCGGCGCAACGCATCCGTGCCTTTAAAAAGCTTATGGATGGTGTTGGGCCTAAGTTCTAGGGCACGATGCACATGAGTGTGCCATTGACTCATGATAAGCCCTAGTTCTAGATATTGCCGTGGCACTCGGAGGCGTTTGCCAAGCTGCTTAACTAAAGGCAACCCTTTGATTTCATGGTTGATGTGCTGTGGCCAAGCGGATTCGGGGGTTAAACCTTTGCCTAAATCATGCACCAACACGGCAAAACGAGTGGGGGTATCGGCGTTGAGCTGCGCTGCAATTTTGAGCGCAAGATATTGATGCTCTAAGGTATCGATTTCAGGGTGATATAGCTTGGGCTGCGGCACACCGCGAAGTGCGGCAAGTTCAGGGAAAAGAATGCGTAATGCGCCGCAGTCTTCGAGCACTTGGAAATACACTTGCGGGTCTGGCTCTGTGAGGGCTTTTTGGGTTTCTTGCCATAAACGTTCAGGGGCTATGCTGAGCAACTCGGTGGCGGTGCTAAGTGAGCGCATCAACTCTAGGGTTTCAGGCGCCACACGAAAACCAAGCCAATGAAAACGCGCAGCAAACCGCGCCACTCGCAATACACGCAACGGGTCTTCTGCAAAAGCAGGGCTCACATGGCGTAAAATGCGCGCTTTCAAATCTTCAAGGCCGCCATAAGGGTCCACCAAGGCACCACCAGGTGTGCGAGCCATGGCATTAATAGTCAGGTCGCGCCTTAATAAATCCTCTTCAAGGCTGACAGAAGGATGAGCGTGGATTTCAAATCCATGGTAACCGTGGCCCGCTTTGCGCTCTGTGCGGGCTAGGGCATATTCGTCCTTCGTTTTTGGGTGAAGAAAAACAGGAAAATCTTTGCCCACAGGAGTGAAACCAAGGGTAAGCATCTCTTCGGCAGTATGGCCCACCACTACCCAGTCTTTTTCATGTACGGGGAGCCCTAATAGCGCATCGCGTACCGCGCCGCCTACAAGGTAATGTGTCAGCTGCTTCATGGTGTGTTTCTCTTTGATCGGTGGCAGGCACTTTAGCATACCTTTCGAGGGAAATAATTATATAAGGCGGTCTTAATATTGTCGGTTTATATTGCCGCTTTTTATTGCAGGAGTTAGTTATGCCGTTTACCGTTTGGGGGTTGGCACTCGCCCAAGCCTTGCTAACCACAGGAAATATTTTATTGGTGTCTGTGGCCGCCTTAATTGGTAAGCAGCTTGCGAGTCATCCTGCATTAATTACCTTGCCCATTGCGTTGCAATTTACCGGAACAATTTTATCCACTTTGCCGTCGGCGCATTTGATGCAGCGTTTGGGGCGTAAATTTGGTTTTGTGCTAGGCAACGTGGTGGGGATTGCAGGCACCTTAGTGGCGCTTAAGGGGTTGCAAGCGGAAAGCCTAGCAGGGTTTGCCTTTGGTACTTTTTTGATTGGTATGGCGGTGGGCACGGCACAGCAATACCGGTTCGCTGCCATTGATGCAGCCTCTGTGGCGCAGCGCCCACGAGCCATCAGCATGGTAATGGCGGGCGGTATAGTGGCCGCTGTTTTAGGGCCCAACCTCGCCATTTGGGCACAGAACTGGGCGCCTGATAATGTGTTTGTTGGGGCTTTTTATGGGTTGCTTGCACTTTATATTTTAGCGCTTTTGGTGATTTTTTGGTTGCCCCTAGCTAAGCCATCAGCACAACAACAAACCCAAACAGGGCGCTCTTATGGTGAGTTATTCAAGCAGCCTTTGTTGGTAGGTGCTGTGTTGTCGGGCATGATTGGGTACGGCGTTATGGTGCTGCTCATGTCGGCAACACCGGTGGCCATGGATGATATGAACTTTGCCTTTCCTGCTATTGCCAGTGTGATTCAGTGGCACGTGCTAGGTATGTTTGCCCCTTCCTTTTTCACGGGTAATTTAATCCGTCGCTTCACTAGCCGCAGTGTGATTTTGTGGGGCTGTGGCTTGCTAATTATTAGTGCCTTAGTGAATATGGCGGGCATTAGCTATTGGCATTATTTAATCAGCATGTTGCTTTTAGGAGTGGGTTGGAACTTTACCTTTATTGGCGCTACGCATTTGTTAGCGTTCACTTACCAGCCTGAAGAGCAAGGCAAGGTGCAGGGCATGAATGAGTTTTTAGTATTTTCTGCCGCTGCTGTGGGAAGTTTATTTGCAGGGCAAGGGGTGGCTTGGTTGGGCTGGGGCTGGCTTAATGCGTTTGCCATCGTGTTGGTCTTGATTGTCACCGTAGTGATTTGGCGTTTGCAGGACCCTAGCCAAAGGGCCGAGGCTGCGAAGTAAGCACTCACCCAGCCTTGGCTAGGTGAGGGGCAAGATTACAGAGCGCTTAACCCCAAGGGTAAGCCGTGGGCTTGGGGTATCTTGCGGGCAATATCCTGCAGGGCGGTTTGTAACATCTCTTCCACCGTGGGGTGGTAAAAAGGCAGCTCCATTAGGCTGTGTGCCGTTTCGCCCCTATCGATGGCTAAGGCGAGTAGGTGGGCGAGATGCTCAGCGCGTTTGCCTAGCATGGCAGCGCCTAGCAGCTTACCAGTGTGAGCCTCTGCATAAAGGCGCAGTATATCGTTGTCTCCATGCAGGATGCGGTTGCGACCGTTGCGCAGCCCTAAGGCGGTGCCCACTAAAATATCGTTGCCTTCTAAACTGTTAAAACTTGCTCCTACCGTGATGATGTCTGGGTTGGCAAAGGCAATGCCAATACTGGTTTTGCGTTTAAAAGCCACGGGTGTTTCGTGGCTAGCATTGTAGCCTGCCATGGCACCTTCAGCGGCAGCCTCATGCATTAGGGTCCTGTCGCTGTTAGCATCGCCTGCGATATAAATGGGTGTGTCACCCACTTGCATGGTGTGGGGATTGAAGCTTAAAGAGCCTCTTTCGTTGAGCGCAATGTCTGCATTTTCTAGCTTGAGCTTATCAAGATTGCTGCGGCGACCAAGAGCGGCAAGCAGCAAATCCACGTCGTGGGTGTGGCCTTGTACTTGCATGTTAAGGCCGTTTTCCTGGGGTGTGAGCTCTGCTGCTTCCCCCAAATAAAATGTAAAGGCTGATTCAAATTCCTTAAGCGCCGCCTTACTAATCTCAGGGTCTTGAATGCCACCAATGGTGTGCCCCACATCCGCCGCCACCACAGAAATACCCATGCGAGAAAGGGCTAAACCCATTTCTAAGCCGATGGCACCCAAGCCTAAAACGCCAAAGCGCTTGGGTAGCTTATCTAGCTCAAACAGCTGGTCAGTAGAAATGGTTTTGTGAGCCACAGGCTGCAACCACTGAGGAATAATGGGGCGTGAACCCACGGCGAGAATAATGCGTTGCGCGTTGACTAAGGTGCGTTTGCCGTCTGCGCCATGCACAGTCAGTTGCTGGGGGCTAATAAACTCTGCTTTGCCCATGAGTAAGTGCTCGCCAGCAGCACGTTTGGTGTTGTTAGCGGTGCCGCCGGCAAAACCATCCCGTTGGCGTTTTACTTCGGCCCAAGCTAAGTCCGGGTTAATGGTCAAGTGCTCAGCGCCGGTGATGCCGAATTGAGTAAAATGCTGTTGTATGCTCCAGTTAGCGCCAGCATGCAGCGCTACTTTTGATGGCATGCAGCCCACTCGTGCACAGGTGGTGCCTAATGGGCCTTGGTCAATTAGGAGGTAGGATTTCTTAGCGCGTTTTACTTCACGTAAGGCATAGAGGCCGGCGGTGCCAGCACCAACTATCGCCACATCAACGTTAATGGTTGTTGCCATGCTTGCTCCTTAGGAAAAGAGTTTCAGTTAATCCTAATATAAACAAGCCAAGATAGCAGCCTCGTTTTGGTTAAAGCGTTAAATTGGCCAAGTGGCAATAATGTGTTGTGCCATGCGCCGCTTAGGTACTTGGCCATGGGGAACTGCATAGTGATTTACGGTAATGCCTTTTCTTCGCATGGCATCTTGGTTACCACTGATGAGTGGGTGCCATGAAGCTAAGGGCCGGCCCTCGTGTACGCGACGGTAGGCACAGGTATCGGGTAACCAGTTGTATTTTGGCACATTGTTGGGAGTGAGCTTGTGGCAGCTAGGCACTCGCTTTAAGCGGTTGCGATAGTCCTGGCAACGATTGTTTTCGATATCCAATAGTTCGCAGGCGATGTTGTAAACCGTCACTTGTTGGTTTTCCACATAGCGGGTTAGACAACACTGGGCGCATCCGTCGCACAGAGCTTCCCATTCTTTGGCGTTAAGTTCGCCGAGGGAGAAACGCTCCCAAAATTTTTCGCGCATGTTTCTGGTTTTTAGCTGAATGATGGGTGAAATATAAAGAATTTAACTGCATTTTCGGCGAAGAATGGTAGCTTTTGTAAATGTAAAAGGCTAGCTAACTTGCTTGTTATTCTGTGACCACGGCTGTGCAATAAAGCACTGGTGAGGTAATCTCCTAGAGAAGATGCTTGGAGTGAGGTTGGTATGAATAAAAAGTTACTGCTATTGGCACTATCGTTATCGGGCATGCTGGCAGCATGCAGTGAAACAGCTAATGATTCAGCAGCTATTCCTGATTTACGTGCCCAAGGCAATGAACCCTTTTGGACTATTACCACAAACCAAAACGCAGGGAGTTTGCGTTATCAGACACCGATGAATATTGAAGGAGAAACTTTTGCTATGTCGGCGAAAACGGTCGCTGATGGATGGCACTTTGAAACCACAGAAGGGGAGTCCATGGAGCTCACAGTGACCAAGCAAGAATGCCAAGACGACATGTCGGGCTGGATTTTTCAGTATTCAGCAACTTTAAAGATGGCGGGGGCTACACATTTTGGTTGTGCAAACCCTGAAGGCGCTAAACCACAGGAACCTGATTTTGTCCAACCTTGAACCAAGCCACAGCTTCCGAATGAACACCGACTTTGGTGAAATAACAGGATGGGTGCGGGGCAACGCTTTGATACGCTTAAAAATCAATGCAAAAATAGCGCCTAACCTACCTTTGCTAACAGCGCAAGAGCAAGCACCGTTCGACGCTGCTATTCGTGTTATTTTGCGGGGCGAGGAGCCCAAGTGGCTGCCTGAGCTTGCTCCACAGGGTAGTGAGTTTCAGCGTAAGGTGTGGCAAGGGTTATTACAGATACCGAAGGGAAAGGTATGGAGCTATACGGATTTAGCGCTTCATATTGGTAAATCGCCCCAAGCGTCACGAGCTGTAGGTTCGGCTTGTGGGGCGAATCCTATTGCTTTATTCATTCCTTGCCACCGAGTGGTGCGTAAAGATGGTGGTTTAGGTGGTTTTGCTTGGGGGCCTTCTCTGAAGCGCCATTTATTGCATAAAGAAGGTGTGGAGTTAGCTAGCGACCAGTAAGCCGGCTCCAAAAACCTTTTTTCTTTTCTTGGCTGCCCACCAAATTTTCTTTCACAATGGCGCTGTAATCAGCATCATCGCGGCGAATATGGTTAACTAACCATGTTTTGAGCAAAGTGATGAGTTGCTCAGCCACGTCTTCGCCCAAAGAGTAGCGTTGTTGAAACTCAGTCACCCGACGTGCAAATAGTTCATGAACACGCTTGTGCGCCTTGGTAAAAGGGTAGCCCGCCTGTTCAATCATTTCTTCTTCAAAGGTGAAGTGCGAGAGGGTGTATTCGATTAGCTGTTCAATCACTGCGCCCACTTGCTCCCGGTCTTGAGTCTGGGTGGCATCGTAGAGGGCATTAATGTAATCCACTATCCGTTGATGTTGATGATCGATGACATCGATACCAGTATTCAAATCACTGGTCCATTTGAGATGCCCCATTATTTAACTCCATTTTTGTGATAGAACTCACAAAGAGCATTGCATAATAGGCGCGAATAGGGGTTGATTTGAATCAATCGAAAAGAATATGGCCACCCCGTGGGGCGGCCATTGTTGTTAGAACTTGAAGATGGTACCAACGGAAATGGCGTAAGGGGATTCGTCACCTTTACCATCAGCGAGTTTGATTTGCGCTGAACGACCCGCGTTAGTAGGTGCACGATAAATACCATCAGCATCCACCTGCGCATAGTTCACGTAAAAAGTGAGGTTGGGAGCGTATAAGTAGTCTGCGCCTACCGCGTATTGAGTGGCTTTGTGGTTTGCATCGTTATCGCGGCGCACTTGGTGTATTTGGGTTTTTAACGCAACTTTGGCAGTGGCTAAGTAGCGTAAACCAAGGCCGTAGGTGTCGCTGTTGTCAGGGCTGGGTTCAGCGCCTAAGCTGCTTTTGTGCGCGTGGTTATAGAAGGCACGAATACTCACTGTGTCCCAATCGTATTTAGCTGCTGCGCGATAGGCTTTGACGTTATTATTATTGAGCTCCTTATTTTCATCATAAGCCAGTGCTGCCCAGAAACCGCCTTGGTTGTATTCTAACGACGCACTATAAGCGGGTGCCTGCGCATCTTGAGTGCCGCCCGTACTCTCTGAGTTGGCAGAATACTGTAAGCGCGCGGTAACGCCGTAATATTCAGGTGAGGTATAAAATACGCTGTTGCGGCGCCAGTTATCTTGGCCGTCAGTACCGGTAATGTTGCCCGCCGCACCCACTTGTGAGGTGAATAAATCGGTGCGAATACGCAGCAATTTGGTGGGGCTATTCATGTTACCCACACGCAAAGAACCCCAGTCCCCTTGAAAGCCAAAGAAGGTGTCGCGGTCAAAGGTGAACTTTCCGTCAGCACCATCGGTGGCATACAGAGTGGCTTCAGCCTGATAAATCGCCTTCAACTGCGGGTCAAAGCTATGAGAGCCTTTCACGCCCAAGCGGCTAGTGTTGGTGGAGGTATTAAAAGCGGCGGAATTACCTTCGATATCACTATCAATTTGGTCTAGGGACACATGCAACAAACCGTACACGGTGGGGGGTGCCACCTGTTGTGCTACGGCAGCGCCAGAAGCAAGCAAGCTAGAGACGAGTAGGGGCGCTACCCAGGTAGACTTTTTATACATAACAACTCCATAAAGTAATAAAGCATATAAAATTAGTTTTTAATTACAACGCGCAACACTAACGGTAACCAAGAGTTATTGTGAACCCTGTAATTAGATTAAACTCGCATAGTAATATTGAAGAAAAACTATAAGAGCTAGTAGCTATAGTAGTGTAAGGAATAAGGAGGGGTATATGACGTGATGCTAATCAAAGGAGAGTAAAAAAATTAAAATTTAGGAGATTGACGCAAACGTTTTAGCTCGCCGCGACGCTTTTTATTGTCTAAACGTTTAGCTTTTGATGCTTTGCTCGGTTTGGTGGGACGGCGTTTTTTTGGGGGTTCAACCACACTTAGTAATAATTCGCGTAAGCGCTCGAGGGCATCCTTGCGGTTGAGATGCTGATAGCGGAAGTTTTGCGCTTTAATGGTAATGATACCCAGAGCACTAATGCGCTGATCGGATAGTGCAAGCAAGCGTTCACGCATATCAGCAGGCAAAGGGGCCGCGTCAATATCTAGCTTAATTTGTACGGCTGTGGCCACGCTGTTAACGTTTTGCCCGCCAGCACCTTGAGAGCGCACAGCTTGTTGCTCAATCAAGCGTAAAGGGATACGTAATCGTGGCGTGATTGTAAGGTAATTGTCATTCATTATTGTTGTGGGTGCTTTTGGTCTTACGTCTTTGTAAACGTTTAAGGCTAAACAGTTTAATGAGTTGATTGCGTTCAAAAACAAGAATGATGATTAGAGAAATAGCAAAGGGGATAAGCAGATAAAACAATCGAAATACTAGCAAGGCAGCGATAATATCTGCTGGGTTCACTTCGGGTAATGCAAGCAAAAACAAGGCTTCTAATACGCCTAAGCCGCCGGGTGCATGGGAGAGAAGGGCAGCTGAAAAAGATGCTAAGAACACCCCTAGGACCACTAAAAATCCAGGGTTGCTAGCGGCGGGAAGAGCAAAGTAAATAATGGCAGCAGCGCCAATTAATTCTAAGGGACCAATAAGCAGCTGTTGTTTTACTATGGGGATGGCTGGATAATGCACTTGAAAACGGCCGAATTTAAAACTGGGTAATTCCAATAGGCTGCTTATTACATATAATAAAACGAGACCTAAGAAAAAGGCGCTTAAGGCGTATGGCACCCAAGGTGAGGGGTCGTCGTAAAGGAGTTGAAGCAAGTCTGGTTTGATGAGTAGCACCAAACCGGCGAGTAAAATGGTCCCTAGAGCGAAGGTGAAAGAGCAAAGTGCCACTAACACACCAACTTCACCGCCACTTAACCCTTTTGAGGTGTAAGCGCGATAGCGCACGACGGCACCAGAAGCCACAGAAGCACCAATGTTATGCGCTAGCGCATAGGTGGTGAAAGAGGTGGCGGCAACAAAGGGCCAAGGGATGTCTTTCTCGAGATGTTTGAGGGCAATATTGTCGTAGCCTGCAAGAGCCTTGTAGGCTACAGCGGTGGCAATAGCCGCTAAAAACCAGCGGTGCATGGGAATAGCATCAAGGCTAACTAAAATATCATCGAACGATATATTTCGAAGTTGGTGCACCAATAACCAAGCAGAAAATAATACGGCTACCAGTCCTACAATAGGCCAGATATGTTCCTTATTAAGCCTCACTAATTGTTCTTCCTATAAACAAAACATACGGTGCCGAAATAACAACCATGAATATAACCTTTATTTTTCTTTAACGCCTACATTAACGCCTTGATGCTGTAAATCTGCATGATAAGAGCTTCGTACCATAGGGCCTGAGGCAATGGAACTAAATCCAAGTTTTCGAGCTAGCTCCGCATACTGGTCAAACTCATCAGGATGTACGTAGCGTGCCACAGGAGCATGATGGGGGCTAGGTTGTAAGTACTGCCCTATGGTAATGCGGTCCACTTGGTGCGCACGCAAGTCTTGCAAAGTGCTCTCCACTTGAGATTGTGTTTCACCAAGGCCCACCATGATGCCGGACTTGGTGGGTAGATGTGGGTTGTGTTGCTTGAAAACTTCTAACAGTTTGAGCGAGTGTTCGTATCGAGCCCCAGGGCGCACGGTTTTATAAAGTTCTGGCACAGTTTCAATATTGTGGTTAAAAACATCGGGTGCCTCTGCGCTTAAGAGTGCCACTGCCTCATCGAGACAGCCGCGGAAGTCGGGCGTAAGTATTTCAATGCTGACTTTGGGCGTGCGCTGGCGGATGGCTTGAATGCAATCCACAAAATGTTGTGCGCCCCCATCTTTGAGGTCGTCCCTGTCAACTGAGGTTATTACTACGTAATTCAGCCCCATATTCTCTACAGTTTCCGCGAGGTTGGCGGGTTCTTCCGGATCAAGGGGGTTAGGACGGCCAAAGGCCACATCACAAAAGGCGCATCGGCGAGTACAAATGTCACCCATAATCATAAAGGTGGCTGTGCCGTGGCTAAAGCATTCCGGGAGGTTGGGGCAAGCGGCTTCTTCACATACAGAATGCAGCTTTTGTTGGCGCAGCATGTTTTTAACTTTTTGAATTTTCCCGCCAGCGGGTACGCGTACTCGTATCCAGTCGGGCTTGCGCAGGGGGGCGTCTTCGTTCACGAGGGGGATGGTACGCACTTTGCTCTCGCCACGGAGTTTCTCACCGATGGCAACTTTACGGCGTGAGGGGTGCGGCTGAGTCATTTTGAGTCCTCGCTTAAACGTTGAGTTGGTGCATGATTGTAGCATTCAATATCCACTTGTGGTGGCAGTGTTGACGAAACTTCTGTGGCCAACCCAAGGTTGAGATGCTGCTGTAATAGTTGCACTAAGCTGTCTTCGGTGCTTTTTCTGTGAGCGCTTGCCTTTTCTTGCTCAAGGCTTGTCATGGCTTGGTTTGCGTAGCCGCAAGGATTAATGCCTAAAAAAGGCGATAAATCCATGGCGCGGTTAAGGGCTAGGCCGTGATAGCTTCGTCCTTGGCGAATCCGTAAACCTAACGATGCTATTTTGCGATGCTCAATATACACCCCCGGCGCTCCTTCTTTGAGATGAGGGCTTAATCCCACACTTTCTAAGAAAGACATAATGGCGCTTTCGATGTTTGAAACCAGCTCGCGCACCCCTAAATTTTTACGATGCAAGTCGATTAATAAATAAATCACGGTTTGGCCAGGCCCATGATAGGTAACTTGCCCACCGCGATCACACTTAACCACTGGGATTTGGTGGGGATTAAGGATGTGCTCCGCTTTTCCCGCCTGGCCTAAGGTGTACACAGGTGGGTGCTCTAAAATCCAGAGTTCGTCGGGTGTTTCTACGGTGCGCCCTGTAGTGAAAGCGCGCATTGCCTGCCAACTGGTTTGGTAAGCAATGGTGTCGAAATAGCGCAGCCGTAATGTGTTCACAGCTAGAAAATAACTTTCACGTGGGGTGAGCTGTTAAGGGCACCATAAATGGCGCGCACTTGCTCGGCGTTGTCCACCGTGACCTTGGCATTAACAGAGATAAAAGTACCTTTGCTGCTCGGCACTGTGTGCAGGTCTTCATTAGGATCAAAACTATGGACATGCTCACTAATAATAGCTGTAACAACAGCTTCTAGGGGGCTATCCGCCGCTCCCATGATTTTTAAGGTCATGGTATGTGGAAACTCCCATAGGTGTTCGTTTACTAAGCTCATAAGGGCTCCAAGCCGCATAGTTGGCGGCGAAACTGAGTGTACTGAATGGCGACTTTTTGCCAAAAAGGGCCAGGCTTGCCTTGGCCCACGGGTTTGTCATCTAGCATAACAATAGGCACCACTTCACGAGTGGAACTGGTTACCCAAATTTCATCCGCATTGCGTAGTTCGGCCTCGGGGATTGAGCGCTCCTCAACAGTAAGCGCTAGCTGCTGGCACAGTTCGATAATAACATCACGGGTAATCCCCCCAAGAATTTCTGGCCCCAAGGGAGCTGTGATAATAACACCGTCGTTCACAATAAATAAATTACTTGCAGCGCCTTCCACTGCATTGCCGTGCTTTAATAAAATAGCTTCTGTGGCGTTTTGGTTGGCAGCTTGCTGGCGCATTAAGACATTAGGTAGCAAAGCGATGGACTTAATGTCACAGCGTGCCCAACGCAAATCAGCTAATGTGATAGCACGATACCCTTGGTTGTCTTGGGGGCTGGCGGTGGGGATTGTCATGGCATGAACCATGGCAAAGACAGTGGGCGGTGTTTCGTTATGGGGGAAGGTGTGGTCCCGAATCAGCGGAGTGCCGCGAGTCACCTGCAGATAAAGACTAAGATTGCCGCCACCATTTAAATCTATCAATGTGTGGCAAATGCTAGCCCATTCATCAGTGGTAAAAGGGTTGTTGATGGCCACCTCTCCGAGGGAGTAAGCAAGCCGCTGTAAGTGCTCCACCAGCCTAAAAGGGCAGCTAGCGTATACAGGAATAATCTCGTAGATACCATCGGCAAACATAAAGCCGCGATCTAAAGGCGATACTTTGGCTTCTTCAAGCGGTAGGTAATCGCCATTTAGATACGCAATGGACATCAGAATAGGCCTTTAATAAAGAGAATTAAGTGGTGCCATAAACGCTTAAAGATGCTGGCTTTCTCCACATCATATTGGGCCACTAAGGGGGCTTCTGCGATGAGGTCGTCTTCTAGCGTAATCAGTAGTGTGCCGAGAACGTCGCCTTTCTTGAATGGGGCACGCAGGTATTTATCCATATCCACCTCTAGTGCTAGCGCATCGCGCTTGCCTTTGGGGATAGTGAGATTAAGGGTTTCAGCGAGAGCCAAGCTGGTGCGATTTTTCTCGCCGAGCCAAACATCCACTTCGGCTACTGTATCGCCTTCAGCAAAGGGACTATAGTTTTCAAAGTTACGAAAACCATAGCTGAGAAGCTTTTGTGACTCGGTGGCACGGGCTTGCTCAGATTTAGTGCCCATCACCACAGCGATTAAACGCATACCATCACGTTCTGCCGAGGAAATTAAGCTATAACCCGCTTCGTCTGTGTGGCCTGTTTTTACGCCATCAACGGACTTGTCTTGCCATAACAATAGGTTGCGATTGGGCTGGCGGATGCCATTGTAAGTAAAGTACTTTTCTTTGTAGTAAGCGTAGTTTTCTGGATAGTTTTCAATAAGTGCGCGAGTCAAAATCGCCATATCACGTGGGCTACTATATTGCTCGGGGTGTGGCCAGCCCGTGGCATTAGCAAAATTGCTATTAGTCATACCAAGGCTTTGGGCGTGCTGGTTCATAATGTCGGCAAATGCACTTTCGCTACCTGCGATATACTCAGCTAGGGCCACGGCAGCGTCATTTCCAGACTGCACCACAATGCCTTTAATAATGTCTTCCACATTCACCTGAGTGCCTTCTTGGATGAACATGCGTGATCCGCCCATGCGCCATGCTTTCACACTTACTGGCAGGTTTTCCTCAAGGCTTAGGCGGCCTTGGCTAATCTCGTAGGCTGCCACATAATCTGTCATAACCTTGGTGAGGCTGGCTGGAGGCAGGGGTTCATCTGCATTGTGTTCAGCCAAAGAGTGCCCGCTCGCTGCGTTAATTAAGATATATCCAGAAGCTTCCACGGTGGGAGGCTGGGGAATGGCTGCGCTAACGTACACAGGCACGAAAAATAAGGCGGAAAGGAAGACCCATCGGCGAAAAACAAGTGAAACGGGATTCATGGTCACGGTTGTCCTTTAATGACAAGTTGCAATAAGTGTCGCTATTAGCGCTTTATTCTAAAGCGATTTACACAAAAAAGAAGAGCTTATGGCGTCGCATTAACGGTGTTGGGGTATCCCATATTGATAAGTTCTTCTTTGGTGCGCGTACGGCTGTTTTCTGAGGTAAAAGGGCCCACCCACAAACGATACAGGCGTTCGCCTTGCCTATCATAGGGGCGAATGGAAACAGGGTGGCTTAAAGATTGTAAGAGTTTTGATTGCAAGCCTTGTGCGCTATGAGCTTCGCGGAAAGCGCCAACTTGCAAATATAATTCAGCTGGTGGCGGCGGGCTCTCGGCCGCAGCATGGACACCGATTGCAGAAATATTTTTATTGGTGGGGTTTGCTAGGGTGCCCTTGTTCCCAGCGATGGTTTCCACGCGCACTCGGCCTGTGCCCTTGTCATTGATTTCTAGAGCTTTTGCAGCCGCCCAAGAAAGGTCGATTTCTCTATCCTCGTGGAAAGGGCCGCGGTCGTTAATGCGCACAATGATGGATTTATTGTTATCAAGGTTGGTGACTCGAGCAAATGTGGGCAAAGGTAAACTACGGTGTGCAGCGGTGAATTGGTACATGTCGTAAGTTTCACCACTTGAAGTGCGATGCCCATGAAACTTGCTGCCATACCAAGAGGCTATACCTTCGGCCACATAGCCTTCGGCAGAAGGGAGCACATGGTAGGTCTTGCCAAACACCACATAGGGAGAGTGATTGCCGTAGCGGCTTGGCTCTTCCTCAATGGGTTCAGGCTGTGGAATCTTCTTAATATCCACCTCTTCAGAGGGAGGTGGCCCACTATCTTTTTCTTGCTCATAGCGGTCACTGCCGGGGGTTTCCGTGCTCGGCGGTGCCTCGGGCAACATGCTACATGCACTCAACCCGAGGGCTATCACTACCAAAATTAATAGGGGCCAACGCAAGGTGTTATTTCTCCATTTGTTCTGCTATTGCTTGGCTGAGCTGGAAAACCGCCATGGCATATAAACGGCTATGATTGTAGCGCGTAATTACATAAAAGTTATGTGTAACGAGCCAAAACTCGTCGCCCTTGGCGCCATCTAAAACTAAGGGCGCTACTTTTGCACTACCGGGCAAATCATAGCAGAAATTTTCTCGTTTGGTGGCGCAAGAAATAGGGGGAGCACCTGCAGCCACTGCATCGTTAAGCGTGATGCTTGGCTCGTAGCTAGTGCTAAAGATACTCTTGTCGGCGTTGTGACGTAATAAGGCTTTTGCCGCCACGGGATAGTCTTTCTGCCAGCGGTGCTTGGCAAAATAATTGGCTACACTATGAATCACATCAGCATTGTTGTTAATTAGGTCAATTTTACCATCACCATCGCCGTCCACCGCATAGGCGCGGTAGCTAGAGGGAATAAATTGCGGTGTACCAAGTGCTCCAGCATAAGAGCCTTTTACCTCGCTAATATCGATACCCGCTTCTTTTTCTAATAAAAAGAGCTCTTTTAACTCTTTGCGGAAAAAAGCTGCACGGGGTGGATAATCGAAACCAAGTGTTGCCAATGCGTCTATTGCTTTCCAATTGCCGGCATGGCGGCCATAACGGGTTTCAACACCAATAATCGCAGTAATAATAGCGGCTGGTACGCCATACTTTTCTTCCGCGGCCTCTAAAATATCACGGTTTTCTTTCCAAAACTCGACCCCTTGGGCGATACGGTCGGGTTGAATAAAAATCTTTTGATACTCGCCCCAAGTCAATGTGCGCTCCGCAGGTTTGGAGATAGCATCGATAATGCGCTGCTGGTATTTTGCTTCTTTTAGAAGCGAGCGCACACGCTCGGCGTCCACTCCCTCGTTGGCAAGTTCCTGGATAAAAGCTTGGGCGTGCTCGTTGTTTAAATAAGACGCCTGTGTAGACCCGAAGGCGAAGGCACTAGCAGCTAATATCAAACCTAAAAAACGTTTTTTCATAGTTGTTCCTAACTTGAGTGAATATGCATTTTGCGGTGAGTTTTAATGGACATTAGGATGCCAAATCCTGCCAACAGGGTAATAATGGAAGTGCCGCCGTAGCTGACTAAGGGTAATGGAACACCCACTACAGGCAATAGGCCCGTCACCATACCAATATTTACCACCACATAGACAAAAAAAGTGAGCCCAAGTGCCGCACTGAGCAGACGGGCGAAGTTATCTTGCGCCTGATAGCTGATAAGGAGACAGCGCAGAACTATACCTAAATAAAGGGCAATAAGTATGCTGAAGCCAAGAAACCCAAGCTCTTCGCCTAATACTGCAAAGATAAAGTCGGTGGAGGACTCAGGAAGAAAATCCAGCCGTGATTGTGTGCCATTAAACCAACCTTTGCCACTTAATCCACCTGAGCCAATGGCTGTCTTGGACTGGATGATATTCCATCCTGCGCCGAGAGGGTCGGCTTCAGGGTTAAAAAACGTATCCACTCGTCGGCGTTGATAATCGTGCATGGCAAAAAAATAAGCGAGGGGGGCTGCAATAGCAGTAGTAGTGATTGCTAATGCGATTAGACGCCAAGACAGGCCGGCCATAAATAAAACAATTAAGCCACTGATTGCCACCAGTAATGCTGTGCCTAAATCGGGTTGTAAAGCAATGAATGCCGCGGGTGTGCAGGTAATGACTAACGCTAGGCATACATCGCGTAAACGCGCAGGAAGTTGGCGTTCATGAAAATACCAAGCCACCATGGCCGGCACTGCTACTTTAGCGAGTTCGGCGGGTTGAAATTGGGCTAAGCCGGGAATAGTTAGCCAACGTTGGGCGCCTTTTTTTTGCGTGCCCACAAGCAGCACTAAAAGCAATAGCACTAAGGCGAAGCTGTAAAGCGCAGGCGCCCAAAAACGAAAAACTCTGGGCGGAATTTGAGCCAAAATAAGAAGCACGGTGAAACCAATACCCACCCTAGTTGCTTGCGCTGCCACGGCATCATAGCTTCCGTTGGTGGCGCTATAGAGAACAAAAAGTCCAAAGCTAGCGAGTACCAGAAGGTTTAGCAATAGCGGAGTGTCCAAATGAAAGCGCGCTAGAAAACTCGAGTTGCTAGCCTTGAGGCTTTGGCCAGGTAGTTGGTGTAGGTATTCTCGCTGCATTATGGCACCTGCGGCTCTTGGGGTGTATTAAGAATGGGGTTTGCCTCCGGAATGGCGAGCTCTCCATCAGTATTGAGTAACCATGCGTCCATAACTTGGCGTGCGATGGGCGCCGCTGTGGAGCCGCCACCGCCACCGTTTTCCACTAGCACGGCAATGGCGATAGCAGGCTCTTCTAATGGGGCAAAACCCACAAACATAGCATGATCTCGGAGCCTTTCTTCAATCTCATCTGCGTCATAGATTTGGTCCACCCCTAAAGAAAATACTTGCGAGGTGCCTGTTTTGGCTGCAATGCTATAGGGCGCGTTGCCAATCCGTCTAGCAGTGCCTTGTGCGCTTGTCACCACTGCTGCCATGGCGTCGTGCATCTTCTGCCAGTTGCGTGAATCTTTCAGTGTAATTTGGTGCGGTACTACAGGGCTCTCTAGCTGAGCGACTCTAGGTATGACAGCTTTGCCGTGCCGTGCAATTTGTGCGGTGGCGGCGGCAAGCTGCAGAGGTGTTGTTAACATATAGCCTTGGCCAATGCTAGTATTTATGGTGTCACCATGGTACCAGGGTTGGCCTTTGCTAGCGCGCTTCCATTCTCGCGAGGGTAGAATGCCGCGAGACTCTCCAGGCAGATCGATGCCAGTGCGTTCGCCTAAACCAAATTGGCTTAGGAAGGTATGAAGTTTGTCGATACCGAGCTTGAACGTCATATCGTAGAAATAAGTATCACAAGAAACTGCCATGGCTGTTTTCATATCAACCCAGCCATGGCCGCCGCGCTTCCAGTCGCGGAAAGGCCGCTCAACGCCCTCTAGGCGGTAATAACCTGGGTCCCAAATTTTGCGTTGCCAGTTGGTGACACCGTCTTCGATACCCGCTAGGCCCACCATAGGTTTGATGGTGGAGCCGGGGGCGTACTGGCCTTGCAATGCGCGGTTAAACAAGGGTTGGTCCACATCATCGCGGTATTTGGAATAGTCCGCCACAGAAATGCCGGTAACAAATAGGTTGGGGTCGTAACCAGGACGGCTCGCAAAGGCAATGACGCCGCCATTGCGAGGGTCAATGGCCACCACAGCACCGCGGCGCCCTGTCAAAGCATCCCATGCTGCTTGCTGTACATTGAGATCTAAGTGCAAATAAAGATTCGCGCCAGGTTGTGGTGATACTTCTTGCAGTGTTCGTAGGATGCGGCCGCGGGCATTGATTTCTACTTTTTGATAGCCCGCCTGGCCGTGTAAATAGCGTTCATACTCTGCTTCTATGCCTGTGCGTCCATGGAAATGGGTGCCGCTATAATTGCTTTGCTCCTCTGGCGTCATATTCTCGAGGTCGTTGGTGTTGATGCGGTTCACATAGCCAAGTAAGTGCGCCAGCATAGGGCCGTAAGGGTAGCGACGAGTGGGGATTGCATTAATGCGAACGCCTGGCAATTGGTGTTGGCGGGCAACAATTTGAGCAATTTGTTCTTCCGTTAACCCGGCCTTTAATAGTACGGGCTCCCAAGGACGGCGGTGTGAGGTGCGACGACGCTCAAAACGGCGGATGTCATCGTCATCAAGTTCTACCCACTCGCCTAGCTGTTCAATCAGAGAGGTTGGATGGGTGGCCTGCTCAGGAATAATAGACAGTGAGAAATTGGGCTGATTGAGTGCTAGTAAGCGCCCGTGGCGGTCGTAAATAAGCCCTCTTGGTGGCGATACAGCTAATGTTTGTACGCGATTTTTGTCGGAAAGAGTGGTGTATCGTTCGTGCTCAGTGCTTTGTAACCAAAATAAACGCGCTGCTATGATAGTGCTTAATGTTGTGACTATGATTAGAGCCCATAGTAAGCGGACAGCAATAATTCGCTGTTCTAAATGGTGGTTTTTGAAGGTGGAAGAAGTGCGCATTGAATGGCTGTCTCGTTATTAGGCCGACTCGTTAAACGTTTAGCGGTGATAGGGATGCCCGTTGAGTAGACTCCAGACACGGTAGACTTGTTCCGCTATTACTAGGCGCACCACAGGGTGCGGTAAAGTAAGGTCTGATAAGGACCATTGCTCATGGCATTGTTGCGAGAGTTGAGGGCAAAGCCCATCTGGGCCGCCGATTAAAATGATTATATCTTGGCCAATATTGCGCGCCTCGACAATACGCTTTGCTAAACTTTCCGTACTGTGCTTACGGCCTTTGACTTCGAGGGCGACGAGCTTGGCTTGGGGCCATTTGTGCAGCTGTTTCTTGATAAGCTCTGCCTCTTTTTTTATTAGTGTGCGCACATTAGCACCATTGCGTTTAGGTAGGGGCAGTTCGATTATCTCAAAACGAATATCGCTAACGAGTCGTTTGCAGTATTCCCCCACCCCTTGGTCCACCCATGCAGGCATTTTGGTACCAAGGCTAATTACGCGTATATACAAGACTTACTTCTCGATGTTGATAGGCTTTTGGTTGGGGTTTTGCCACAAACGCTCTAAATCATAAAACTCGCGCGCGGAGGCTTGCATTAGGTGCACAATCACATCGCCTAGGTCTACTAGTAGCCATTCCGCACTCTGCTCGCCTTCCGTGCCAATGGGCATAAAGCCGGCCTGTTTGGTCTTTTCTTCTACCTCTTGGGCTAGCGCTTTCACATGGCGCGAGGAAGTGCCTGTGGCAATCACCATGTAATCAGCAATGCTAGTGAGCTCGCTCACGGGGAGTACGGTAACATGTTGTGCTTTTAAATCGTCTAACGCCTGGGTGGCAATGTGTAAAAGGTCGTCCGTAGTGGTCATAGCAATCCTGCGTGGCAAATAAAACGTTTATAATAGCGAATTTATGTGGCGGGGACACCATAAAGCCCCTGTTCTTTAATGTAAGCCATAACCTTTGTTGGAAGCGCTTCGCTATAGTGGTGCTGCGCAAGCTGTTGGCGTATTTGTGTTGAAGAAACAGGGTGTAAATCCATGGGGAGATGGGCGCGTAACCCATTGGTGCTTTGATGCAGTTTCGCCACAGGAGCCTGAGGGAATAATGCCGCAACATCTGCCGTGGGCGGGGCTGCCTCTGAGCGAGGTAATACGGCCAAGTGGCAGAGTTTGGCGAGTTCTTGCCAATGATACCAGAGGTGCAATTCACCGAGGCTGTCTTCACCAATGACCCATATTAATGGTGAATGCGGGAATTGAGAGCGCCAGTGCTTGAGAGTGTTAACCGTCCAGGAAGGCGACTCTTGCTGTAGTTCCCAATCGCTAACTGCCAGCTGGGGGTGGCCAGCTATGGCAAGTTTGAGCATGACCAGACGATGGCTAGCTAGGGTGGCTGAGTGCGCTTTGTGTGGTGGTTGCGCATTAGGCAGTAAGGTGACTGTCGTTGCTAATTGTTCTGCCACAGCCAAGGCCACCGCAAGATGGCCTTGGTGGACAGGGTCAAAGGTACCGCCAAAGAGGACTTGTGCAGGGGTCACTGGCGGATATGCCCATCGCCGAGCACAATCCACTTTTGGCTCGTGAGCCCATGTAAGCCCACTGGGCCGCGCGCGTGGAGTTTGTCGGTGGAAATGCCGATTTCAGCTCCGAGTCCGTATTCAAACCCATCAGCAAAGCGAGTGGAAGCGTTCACCATCACTGAGCTTGAGTCCACTTCGCGCAGGAAGCGGCGGCTTTTGGTGTAGTTTTCAGTAATAATGCTTTCGCTGTGGCCGGAGCTGTGGCGATGTATGTGTTCCATGGCCTCATCAATATCAGCCACTATGCGGATAGCAAGTATCGGTGCCAAATATTCTGCATCCCAATCCTCGGGGGTAGCAATTTGCACATTGGGGAGTAGTGCGAGTGTATTTTCACAGCCGCGCAATTCAACTCCTGCTTGCTCATAAGCTTTTGCTAAACGAGGCAAGATATCAGCGGCTATCGGTTGCGCTACTAATAGGGTTTCTAGCGTATTGCAGGTGCCGTAACGTTGTGTTTTAGCATTTAGCGCCACGTTGAAGGCCTTGTCTAAATCGGCCTCTTCGTCAATATAGGTATGGCACACACCATCCAAATGTTTTATGACCGCCACAGTGGCGTTGCGAGCAATGCGCTCGATTAGTCCTTTGCCACCGCGAGGTACAATGACATCCACGTATTTATCCGCTGTAATCAAAGCGCCAACGGCATCCCTGTCTGTGGTTTCTAATACCTGCACAGCGGTATTGGGCAAACCAGCTTCAACAAGACCTTGCTGTATGCAGGCGGCAATGGCTTGATTGCTCTCGAATGCTTCGGAACCACCGCGGAGGATGGTGGCATTACCGGATTTTAGGCATAGCGCAGCCGCATCGATGGTCACGTTAGGGCGTGATTCATAAATAATGCCGATAACACCTAAAGGCACGCGCATGTGGCCTACTTGAATACCGCTTGGGCGATAGTTGAGTTGGCTGATTTCGCCCACAGGGTCAGGCAGGGCTTGGATCTGTAGCAAACCTTCAACCATATCTTCAAAACGCTCTGGGGTAAGAGCGAGGCGGTCAAGAAGCGCAGGGTCTAATTGACAGGCGCGGCCGTTTTCTAAGTCTTTTTCATTAGCACTAAGAATAGTATCCTTATGCGCACGTAAGGCGTTAGCGATGTTCTCAAGCGCTTGGTTTTTTTCAGCTGTGGTGGCTTGAGCCATGCGCCGAGATGCATCGCGGGCTTGCTGGCCCACTTGCTGAATGTAGTGGTTGATATTCATAAAGTATCACTCTCAAATATCCCTGCGTACAGGGAAAAGGTTAAGTGAGTAGTTAAGAAAGCAGAGTATACCGTTTTTGCGGTATTTACGCTTAGCAATATAAACGGCATAGTTAGCGACTTTCATATTCTCATTGAGTAATGATACTTTCTTAGCTGATAATGCTGTGTAAGAGATAACTAAAACAAAAAAAGCCCAAGGGCGTTGGAAAAAAAGAACCATGCAATATATTGAATATGACCGTCATGCGATTAAGACGCCGCCGAGCTCCTTATGGTTAGAAGGCTGGCGAGTGGATTATTTGGCCTTCTCTTCGCCTGAAAATGCGCATAAGCCTCCATTGATGGTGGTGGGTGGTGCCTTTCAGAATTTCACCTCTTATAAATATAGTGTAGAAAGAATCTATCAAGATTTCCCCGTTATCCTTATCGACTTGCCGTCCTTGGGCAATAACGACCAGCTAGGACCCGAGTTAGGGATGGAGGAATTAGCTGAGCTGCTGCTAAAGATGGTGCAAAAACTGGGCCTGCCTAAGGTGCATATGATGGGCTTGTCTTTAGGGTCAGCAGTGGTAAGCACCTTTGCTTATAAATACCCTCAATATATGGATAAATTGATGGTGGCGGGCATCGTTATTAACCCACGGAAGAGCTGGCGGATGTTGGTGAAAGAGTCGGTACGCGTGCTCGAGCGCGGTGACATGATGGATGTGTTCGCTCAAGGCGTAGTGCTGTACTTGGTTAATTATCATAAGCTGCACAAAACAGGCCTAAGACCCACTGCACGGCGTTTGTTTTACCGTCAAATGAAGGAGCTGAATGAAAATGAGCGTGAGCGCTATAAGATTAATGGTTGGCGTTTGTACGATACCAAAGGGCTGATTGGGTTCCCAGAGTGTGAAACCCTCGTCATGACGGGCGAGTACGATAGCTTTACCTTGCCTTCTGAAAATGCGGAATTTGCTAGCCGTTGTCCAAACGCTAAGTTTGCGTTGGTGGAAAATGCAGACCACTTGCCTCAGCTAGAGCGTCGTGAAGAATCCTTGAACTTGTTTTCGGCATTTTTGCGTGGTGATAGCATCGAGGGTATTGAGGGAGTTCGCGTTCTTGACCCTAATGAAGTGCTAGCAGGCGACCGTCGCCGTAGCGAACGTTATGTAGCCACGCATCCTAAAGCACAATGGCGTTTGCTCACCCATGAGGGAGAGCTGTTAGCACAAAGCGTTGCCGAAATAGTTGATATCAATTTTTTTGGTTGCTTGATCAAGCTAAAAGAGCCGAGCGTGATTAAGGGGTACAATCTAGAAGATTTAGATAACCAAATCACATTGCATCACCCCGAGCTTGTGCTTGGTATGTTAGTGTTTGAACAAACGAATGAGGGTTATTTACGCGGTATTTTTAAACACGGAAATATTGAGGCAGCTGAGCATTTCCGTGAACTTCTTGATAATGAGGATTATTTCGCCCAGATACAGCATCAGCGCGATGAGGAGCTGCTGGCATGGGAGAAAGAGCTGGCACTATAGGAGGTGCACAATTGCGCCGTACTTATGGTAGACTTTGCAGCCGTCCGCGGTGCCTATCTTGGCGCCGCATGTCTTCCGTCAACCGTGTGAAAACTCATGCTTAGAAACTTACTACTTCTTGTTACGGCCTTATTGTATTCCACAGGTGCCATTGCAGATACGGCGGCAGCCGAGGAAGTAATGGTGTTAACGCATTCTCTGTACGGCTATTTGGCCGTGCTTGTGTTTGTTATCGCTTACTTGCTGGTGATTGGTGAAGAAAAACTGCAGTTGCGTAAATCTAAACCGGTGTTAGTGGGCGCGGGCCTGATTTGGATTATCATTGGCATTGCTTATACAAAAGCAGGCTTGCAGGATTTAGCGAAAGCAAACTTACAGGCAACACTGCTTGAATTTAGCGAGTTGATGCTCTTCTTGTTAGTGGCTATGACCTATATTAACGCCATGGAAGAACGTCGTATTTTTGAAGCATTGCGTGCATGGATGGTACGTAAAGGGTTTAGTTACCAAACATTGTTTTGGCTAACAGGTATTTTGGCTTTCTTTCTTTCTCCCGTTGCCGACAACTTAACCACGGCGTTGCTGATGTGTGCTGTGGTCATGAAGGTTGCTGAAGGACAAGGCCGTTTTATTACCATGAGCTGTGTTAACATTGTGGTAGCGGCTAACGCTGGTGGTGCTTTTAGTCCTTTTGGCGACATTACAACCCTAATGGTTTGGCAGGCGGGTAAAGTTGAGTTCTTAGAGTTTTTGCACTTGTTTTTCCCCGCAGTGGCCAACTTTGTCGTGCCGGCAGTGATTATGAGCTTCTTTATTCCTAAGGGTAAGCCCGCGAGCGTAAACGAAGAAGTTGAGATGAAGCGCGGTGCGCGTCGTATTGTAGTGCTTTTCTTGCTCACCATTGCCACTGCTGTGTTAGGTCATAGCTTCCTTGGCTTGCCACCAGTGCTCGGCATGATGACAGGTTTGGGCTATTTGCAGTTTTTCGGCTATTTCTTGCGTCGCACGCTACCAGCTTCCTTAGAGAAAAAGCGTCGCTTAGCTGAGAAAAACAACGATAAGGAGCGCTTGCACCGGTTGGGTAGCGTGGTGCCTTTTGACGTGTTTAGCCGTGTGGCTCGCGCCGAGTGGGATACCTTGTTGTTCTTCTATGGCGTTGTGATGTGTGTGGGTGGTTTAGGCTTCTTGGGCTACCTCTCCATGGTATCTGGCGTCTTGTTTGAGCAGTGGGACCCAAGCTGGGCGGCCTTCGCCATCGGTATTATTTCAGCGGTGGTGGATAACATCCCGGTGATGTTTGCGGTACTCACCATGTCCCCTGAAATTAGCCACGGCCATTGGTTAATGATTACCTTAACGGCGGGTGTGGGTGGTAGCTTGCTCTCCATTGGTTCTGCCGCGGGTGTGGCATTAATGGGAGCTGCACGCGGTCACTATACCTTTATGAGCCATATTCGTTGGTTGCCAGCCATTTTCCTTGGCTATGTAGCCAGTGTATTGGTGCATGTTTGGTTAAACGGAGCTGACTTCACCGTATTCAACTAATACGGCAGCCGCTACAAAGAGGCGCCTTCTCAACTGCCCCCATTTATTGGATAGGTTGGTGATTAGGCGCCTTTTTTGTGTCTGCTTAAACCTGCATTTCTAGCACATGTACTAAGGGGTTGCCGCGATTTTCGGGCAGTGACAAGCGCGCATAATAATCTTCAGGGTTATGCACTCGTACTTGGCTAAAACCGAGTTCTTGATAGTGGGGAGCAATGGCATCGAGGCTATTGAAATGAAAGTTCACATTACTGCGCGATACCCAGCCGAGTAAGCCGCTGAGTGTTTCCATTAAGGCTTTGTTGGGATCATTATCCAAGAGTGGATAGTTGTCGGTAAGGTAATAGCCTTGCGGGAATTGCTTTAATAGCTGGGATAGCTCCCGCCATACCGGCGCAAGGGTGGCGAGTTCAAAATAATTAATGAGGCCTTCCGTAATCACGAGCACGGGCGCTGCTGTATTAAGATGTTTGGCGAAGAGCGCCTTGAGGCCTAATTCGTTCTGCCGAAAGAAATCCAAGGGCAAGGCCATGTGGCGTTGCGAATAAGCGCCAACTTTTTTAAGCAGTTTATTTTTACGCGCTGCCATAGCGGGAAGGTCTGCTTCAAGGTAGAGAAGCTGCGGGTATTGTTGGCAAAAACGTGTGCCACGAGGGGATAAACCGCAGGCGATTTCCACCACTTGTAACTCTGGGTGGCGCTCTAAGGCTTGGTGTAGAAGGTGGTCGATTATCAAGTGGCGTTGCAGCAGAAAAGTGCGGATATTGCCGCCAACGATACGCTTTCCAACCCATTCAAAGGGGCTGAGCGCGTGATATAAAAGTCGGCCAGTGGGTGTTTGCCACTGCGGGTTTGATAATCCGTTTTTGGCCCACACTTGGCCTGTGTAATGTGCCGTAAAGCTGATCGAAGAGGTGTCCATAAGTCACTTACGCCTAAATGCGCTCGTGTTGCCGGCTAAGCGGACGGCCGCAGAGACGCAATACTAAACTTTCCAACGGCTGCCAAGCATCGCCGGGCAGCAGGCCCTTGAGGGCTTGGTCCACCAAAGCAGTTTGCGCCATGGCTTCCATAAGAGTGCGCGCGCCTAAGCGTTGCGCCACTTGTTGGTATTTATTTTGCTTAGAAAAGTGCACATAATCTGATGCTTTGGTGCCACTGGCAAGGGCCAATAATACGCGGCAATCCCGCCGCAAAGCCCATAGTACTAAAGGCGGGGCTTCTCCTTCTTCTTCTAAGCCTCGCAAAATGCGTAATGCTCTGGGAGCGTCCTGAGCCAATATAGCATCACTAATATCAAAGCTATCGTAACGGCTACTCGTGCCCACGGCTGTTTGAATATGCGTGGGGGTTATCTCTTGTTGTGGAAACAGTAACGCTAGCTTTTCCACTTCTTGAGCGGCGGCGAGCAAGTTGCCCTCATTGCGCTCGGCCAGTAAAGCCAAGGCATCTTGGCTAGCAGTCAGTTGGTGCTGACGTAAGCGTTGCTCTAGCCATTGTGGTAGCTGCGTGCTGCTGATTGTTGGCGTTTCGAGGGTGGCACCGTTTTGCTGCAGTGCTTGATAAGCGCTTTTCTTTTTGTCCCCCGCTTTAAGCTGCGTGCTTGAAATTAATAGCACTGTATCGGGGGCGGCATTGCTAATGATGCCCTCAAGGATGTCGTTGCCCAGGCGGTCCGGACGGCGCGTGCCAAGATGAACCTCGATGAGTTGCTGCTGGCTAAACAATCCCAGACTTTGCGTTAGGTTGTACACCTCGGCCCAGTTAATACCCGTGTCGGCATGAAAGCTGTGTCTTTCGTTGTGGCCGCGCTGAAGAGCGGTTGCGCGGATTTGGTCGGTGGCTTCTTGCACGAGCAAATGCTCGTCGCCACTGACCCAGTAAGCAGGCAACAAGTGGCGAGAAAGATGCGCTGAGAGTTGCTCAAGTTTAAGGTTCATCGTCATCGGCTTCGTTGGTGAAGAGGTAGGCGCTAGCGGCATTGAGCTGGCGTAAAATTTGCCAAGCTGCATCTTGATACATGCTATCTTTGATGGCCCTTTCTTCATCACTGGAAGCGGTGGCGTTAGTGGGGTCCACATGCACAGTGCGTGTGAGGCTGATACGGCCTTTTTCAGTTAAAGGCGTGCCGTTTGCTTCTAGCAGCACCCAACTAATGTAGTAATCCAGCTCCGTTTCGGCTGCACGGCCTTGAGCATCCACGGCCACGGTACGGCGGTCGAAGCGCTCGTCACTTAACTGCAGCTGGAACTCGCCGCCCTTATGCACATCGACTTTACTGCTTTCTAAGGCTTCCACGAGTAAATCGTGAATGTCGAAACTGCCACCGCGCACATCCACACTGCCTAAATCAAATAGCAGTGGAGAGCCGCGCAGCTGCCAGCCACAAGCGCTGACAGCTAAGCCGAGCAATAACGTAATGCTAAGCGTGCGTAGCCATTTCATTAGCTCACCACTATATTTACAAGTTTGCCGGGCACCACAATGATTTTGCGAATGGTTTTGCCATCGGTAAAGCGCTTCACGTTTTCAGAGTCCTGCGCCATTTGCTCTAAAGTTTCTTTATCGGCATCTGCAGGTGCTTCAATGCGTGCGCGCAACCTGCCGTTAACTTGTACTACTAACTCTATGGTGCTTTTAACGCGAGCGGCTTCGTCCACTTCCGGCCACTGCTCATCTTCAATGTGACTATCATTGCCCAACACCTGCCATAGATGGTGGGTAATGTGTGGCACCACAGGGGCGAGCAGTAATAAGGATGAGGACAGAGCTTCTGCCACCGCAGCTTTGTCTTGCTCTTCTTTAAGTAAAAAGCGGCTAATGTGGTTGCACAGTTCCATCACTGCGGCGATGGCCGTATTGAAGGTTTGGCGGCGACCATAATCATCGCTCACCTTAGCGATGGTATCGTGGGTTTTTTGGCGTAGCTCTTTGGCTTTGTCAGAAAGTGCTTCTGCATTAAGCTCAAGGTGGGCTGTGCCTTGGTATTCGTGCACCAAGCGCCACAAGCGGTTAAGGAAGCGGCTGGCGCCTTCCACACCTTCGTCGTTCCACTCTAAGGATTGCTCGGGTGGTGCAGCAAACATGGTAAATAAACGCACCGTATCGGCGCCGTATTTATCAATCAGCTCCTGCGGGTCCACCGTGTTGCCCTTGGACTTAGACATTTTAGCGCCATCTTTTAGCACCATGCCTTGAGTGAGTAAGCGTTTAAAGGGCTCGTCAGATTCCACTAACCCTAAGTCGCGCAAGAGTTTGTGGAAGAAGCGCGCATAAAGTAAGTGCAAAATAGCATGCTCAATGCCGCCAATGTATTGGTCCACAGGAAGCCAGTAGTTAGCTTGGGCTGGGTCTAGCATGGCCTCTTTGCTAGGGCTGGCGAAACGCGCGTAATACCAACTTGATTCCATAAAGGTGTCAAAGGTATCGGTTTCACGGAGTGCGGGTTGGCCTTGGTAGCTAGTTTTGGCCCATTCAGGGTCAGATTTAATCGGGCTGTGCACGCCATCCATGGTCACATCTTCGGGGAGTACCACGGGTAAATCGGCTTCGGGAACAGGCACTAAATCACCGTTTTCTAGGGTGAGCATAGGAATAGGCGCACCCCAATAGCGTTGGCGAGACACCCCCCAATCCCGTAAACGATAATTTACTTTGCGTTCGCCTAATCCTTTTGCAGTAAGTGCATCGGCAATGGCGTCAAAGGCCTTGGCGGAGGTTAAACCATTAAACTCACCGGAATTAATTAAAATGCCCTCGTCGGTGAAGGCGCCTTCGCTTAGGTCAGGCTCGGTTTCGCCATCAGCACTAATCACGGCAAGTACAGGAATGTTGTACGCTTGAGCGAATTCCCAGTCGCGTTCGTCATGGGCGGGAACTGCCATTACAGCGCCGGTGCCGTAGCTCATGAGTACAAAATTGGCCACCCACACAGGCACTTTTTTGCCAGTGAGAGGGTGAATGGCGGTGATGCCTGTGTCCATGCCGCGCTTTTCTGCGTGGGCGAGTTCGGCCTCATTGCTTTGTTCTTGTTTGCACTGCTCAATAAATTTCGCCAGTTCA
>Ga0209487_1000197_pt1 | contig 55317 bp, 60 predicted proteins | sample Poulit2012_FD_187524 | JGI IMG/M metagenome (GOLD analysis project Ga0209487, IMG submission 187524) | Agricultural soil microbial communities from Georgia to study Nitrogen management - Poultry litter 2012 (SPAdes) (version 2) | ecosystem: Environmental > Terrestrial > Soil > Agricultural land... | reverse complement strand
GACAGGAGGACAGGGTTACAGGGGGGATAGACAGGAGGACAGGATTACAGGGGGGCTGTTGGTTTGGGTAGCGATGGGTGATAGGGTGTTTCTGGTGTCTGGCAGGGGGTGGTTGAGCCTGATCTCGAGGGGGGGGCGCGGCTACGAAATCATGGTCTCATCTGAAAGAACGGTTTGTCCGGTCCCAGCTCGATCATGGGCTAGCGGGGTATTTCCTCACCCTTGCTAACCCAAAATACTGCCAGTAATCGAGCGCTCTCTCCCGAGCCTTCCTATCTGCCTCTCTGTACGTCGCTCGCTATCCATTGCCTCGCCTTTGCATATTCCCCATTCTAGGGTTACTTTAGGTGGCTGAAAAAACCACCAGGCGCTACTGCGAAAACGGGGATCAATGCATCCTGAATCGAAGGACCCTGAGGGTCAGATAGATATAGCTGAACTCCGCGAACGAGCCACGACCATTCGTCGTCTAATCGTCGAGATGCTCGCGGAGGCTGGGAGTGGGCACCCCGGTGGCTCTCTCTCGGCTGTGGAACTAGTCACCGCACTCTACTTTGGAGATATCCTACGCTACGATCCCGAACGCCCCGAATGGGAGGACCGGGATCGTTTCATCCTCTCGAAAGGCCATGGTGTCCCCGTCCAATACGCTGCTATGGCGGAGGCGGGATACTTTGCCCACTCCGAGCTTGCGACTCTCCGGAAGATCGATAGCCGGCTCCAGGGCCACCCCGTACTCGGTGCGACACCTGGGATCGAGGCCTCGACTGGCTCCCTCGGTCAGGGGCTCTCGATAGGGCTCGGGATGGCACTCGCTGCCCCGATGACGGGGAAGGACTACAATGTCTTCGTCCTCCTCGGAGATGGAGAGTGCCAGGAGGGCCAGGTCTGGGAGGCAGCCATGGCCGCTGGGCATTATCGCCCTGAGAACCTCGTCGCTATCGTCGACTACAACAAGTTCCAACTCGATGGTCCAATCGACGAGATCCTCGAGATCGAACCCTTCGCCGATAAATGGAAGGCGATGGGATGGGAGGTCCGGGAGATCGATGGTCACAGTCTCCCAGAGGTCCTCGAGGGGCTGAGGTGGGCGCGTGACCTCGCTGGGCCCGCAACCCTCATCGCACACACCGTCAAGGGGAAGGGCGTCAGCTTCATGGAGGGTGAGAATGCCTACCATGGCGTTGCGCCGAGCGAGGAGGAGCTAGCAAAGGCCCTGGCCGAACTCGAAGGCCTACGAGAGAGAGCAGAGGCCTCGATCGAGAGGGAGGCACGGGAGGACAAGGGGGCTGGACGATGAAGGATATATACGAAGGGTTGAGCCTCGGAAAGGCGACCCGTGATGCATATGGCGAGGCGCTCGTAGAGCTCGGCCGGCAGCATGAGGATATCGTCGTGCTCGATGCTGACCTGGCGGTGAGTACCAAGAGCGCTTTCTTTGGGGAGGAGTTCCCCGATCGCTTCCTGAATGTTGGAATCCAGGAGGCGAATATGGTGAGTATGGCCGGGGGGTTGGCCAGTAGTGGCCTCGTTCCCTTCATCTCGAGCTTCGCCTGTTTCGTCATCCTCAAGGGGTTCGATCAACTGCGGATGTCAGTTGCCTATCCTAACCTCAATGTGAAGGTGGTCGGGAGTCATGGCGGCATCACCCCTGGGGAGGACGGTTCGAGTCAGCAGGCGGTCGAGGATATAGCCCTCGCTGCCTCTCTCCCTGGCTTCGTCGTCTGTGTTCCCTCTGACGAGCATCAGACTCGTGCGGCAGTCGAGGCTGCCTACCGTCATGAGGGGCCTGTATATATTAGGACGGGGCGCCCGAAGGCTCCCCTGATCTATGGCGAGACGCCTACCGACTTCGAGTTCGGTAAGGCGACCCTCCTCCGGGAGGGAACCGATCTCACGATCATCGCCAATGGGATGTTGGTAGGGGCAGCCCTGGTAGCACATGAGAGGCTGAAGGCCGCTGGGATCGAGGCTCGGGTCCTCGATATGGCGACTGTGAAACCTCTGGATGAAGAGGCGATCCGGCGTGCGGCGGCCGAGACTGGAGCGATCATCACGGCGGAGGAGCACCTCCTCCATGGTGGCCTCGGCTCGGCCATTGCACAGGTGGTGGCCACTTCACACCCTGTACCGATGGAATTCGTCGGCCTCAACGATACCTATGCTGAGAGTGGCGATGCTGGCGAACTCCTCGTAAAGTATGGCCTGACGGCCAAGGAAATCGTTGAAGCTGCTGAGCGCGTCGTCGAGAGGCGCGGCAGCTGACGAGAATATCATTACTCGAATCTGGAGGTATTAATGGCACCGAAGACCGCTGTGTCACCTGAGACGTCCACCAAGAAGGTGAATCGTCCGGTTCTGGCGGATCTCGACCTTTCCCCTGGTAAGCGCGTCCGTCTGCATCGTCTGCTCTATGAGCATGGGCTGGGCAATGGGACCCTCCTGGTCCTCCCCATCGACCAGGGTATCGAGCATGGTCCCCTGAATTTCTTCCCGAATCCCGCGGCCAAGGATCCCCGCTACCAGTGGGAACTCGCCGCTGAGGGTGGGTACAATGCGATCGCCTGCCACTGGGGGATCGCACGGATGTACATGAAGGAGTTCGCTGGCCGAGTCCCGCTGATCCTCAAGATCAATGGTAAGACCAATATCCCTAGCGATGCAGAGGCCTTCTCAGCCCTGACGGCAACCGTCGAGGACGCGGTGGCACTCGGTGCCGATGCCGTCGGCTACACCCTCTATGTCGGCTCGCCTCGTCAGGACGACGATATGATCCAGTTCCTCAAGGTCCGCGACGAGTGCGAGAAATATGGGATGCCGCTCGTCGTCTGGTCCTACCCGAGGGGCTCGGCGATCGAGGCAAAGGGTGGCCGTGATTCGATCTACGCGGTCGACTACGCCGCAAGGCTCGCCCATGAGTTCGGCGCCGATATCATCAAGCTGAACGTCCCGGTCAAGAGCGAGAAGGACAAGGATATGCCCGCGCCTTACAACACTCTCGAGTGGGATTATGAGTCGGGCGTACAGCGCGTCGTAGAGACCGCGGGCAAGTCGATGGTCCTCTTCAGTGGCGGTAGCAAGGTCAGTGATGAGGATCTCCTCGAGAAGGCTCGGATCACGATCGAGCAGGGCGCTACTGGTCTCATCTTCGGCCGGAATATGTGGCAGAGACCGATGGATGAGGCGCTCGCTCTGACCGAGCGGATCAAGGACATGCTGCGGCAGTTCCCAGCTTGAGTGCGCAAGAAGAGCTGAAGCGCCAGGCCGCTGAACGGGCGGTCGAGTTCGTCGAGAACGGGATGGTACTCGGCCTCGGTACGGGCTCGACCGCCCGCCACATCCTCGAGGTCCTGGCGGAACGGCTAAGGGATGGATCCCTCCGGGGACTCCTCGGTGTGCCAACCTCACGGGCGACTGAGCTCCACGCTCTGGAACTCGGGTTCCCACTCGTCACACTCGAAGAGGAGCCGCGTATCGACCTGACCCTCGATGGGGCTGACGAGGTCGCACCCGACCTCCAACTCATCAAGGGGCTCGGCGGCGCACTCCTCTGGGAGAAGATCGTGGCGAGTGCATCGGAGGAGGTCGTCATCGTAGTCGATGAGACCAAACTCGTCGATCGGCTCGGTGAGAAGGCACCACTCCCGGTCGAGGTCGTCCCCTTCGGATGGACCACGCACCTCGGATTCCTCGACCTCCTCGGCGCAAGGGCGACCCTACGGCATGGGAAGGATGGCGACCCCTTCCTGACCGATGCGGGTAACTATATCCTCGATTGTACCTTCGAGGAGGGCATGCTCGAGCCCCAGAGGATCGAGAGGGAGTTGAGACAGAGGGTGGGAGTCGTAGAGACAGGGCTCTTCCTCGATCTGGCCGACCGAGTAGTAGTCGGCTCTAGAGATGGTGTACGGGTCATGGGTAATGAGTGATGTCTATCAAGATCGCACCTTCTATCCTCTCGGCAGACTTCGCTAGACTCGCCGAGGAGATCGGACGGCTCGAAGAGGGCGGTGCCGACTGGGTCCACGTCGATGTCATGGATGGCAGGTTCGTACCCAATATAACGATCGGACCGCCAGTCGTCGAAGCGATCAGAAAGGTCACCGACCTCCCCCTCGATGTGCACCTGATGATCGAGGAGCCGGAGAGATACCTCGAAGCATTCGCCGATGCTGGAGCGACGACCCTCACCATACACTATGAGGCGAGTCTGCACCTGCACCGGACCATAGAGACGATCAGGGAACTCGGTATGCGTCCAGGGGTCGCACTCAACCCGATGACGCCTCTCTCCGCACTAGAGGAGGTGTTGCCCTATATCGATCTCGTCCTGATCATGACCGTCAACCCTGGCTTCGGAGGACAGCGCTTCATCCCAACGAGTGCAGAGCGGGTGGCACGACTCCGGCAAGAGTTGGAGCAGCGACACCTCTGGGGGGTAGATCTAGAGGTCGATGGTGGCATCTCGACCGAGACCGCAGGCGAGGTCGTCGCCGCGGGCGCAAATGTACTCGTCGCGGGAGCAGCGATCTTCGGGGGGACCGGGACGGTCGCCGAGGAGATCGAGGCACTCAGAGAGAGTGCAACTGGTAGGTGAGATCTCGCCACGGCGAGAATCGTAGGGTAGAGCCGGGGTGGCGGAACTGGTAGACGCAGGGGACTTAAAATCCTCCGCCGCAAGGCATGCGGGTTCGAGCCCCGCCCCCGGCATCTCGATCGATGAACCTGATTATATACATCCTGGCAGCTCTCGGAGCCATCGCACTCCTGCGAAGGATCTATATCTCGGCCGCCAGGGCCGTGCGGCATGGAGTGTATACGATCTATGCACGCGAGATCGCGGCGAACCGAGAGCGAAGGGGTGATCTGACGGGGTGGGAAGAAGCAAGGGCTTGGGTCGACGATGCGCGCAGAGGCAGGCGAGAGGCACTCATCTCTGCACTCCTCTGGTGTGCACTCCTGATCGGTCCTATCTGGGCACCGATAGAGGCTCTGCCCATATACGCCTTCTATCCTCTCATCTGGCTGATCCCCACCTTACCCGCCAGAGAATGGAAGGGCACCATCCAGGATCATCGATCGAGTGGGAGAGACTCGTGAGATGATACGCATTACCTTTCTCGGCACGGCGGCCAGCCGTCCCACCGTAGGCCGCAATGTCAGCGGTATCCTGATCAATCGCAAAGGTGAACTCCTCCTCTTCGACTGCGGGGAGGGGACACAACGACAGATGATGAGATACCAGACGGGATTCACCGTCAACGACATCTTCTTCACTCATATGCACGCCGATCACTTCCTCGGTGTGATCGGACTCCTCCGGACTATGGGACTCCAGGGGAGAGAAGAACCGATCACCCTCTGGGGGCCAGAGGGCAGCCGGGAGATCCTCGATGCGGCAGTGAACCTCGGCGTCGAACGGGTCCCCTTCCAGATCGAGATGCACGAACTCGCACCAGGAGACCGGGTCGAGAGAGCTGAGTACGAGATCATAGCCTTCCGAACCGATCATGGAGGACGGTCGATCGGGTTTAGCCTGCGCGAGTACGAGAGACTCGGCCGCTTCAATGCCGAACGAGCCCGAGAACTAGGGGTGCCCGAAGGACCACTCTTCGGATTGCTGCACAAGGGCGAGAGCGTCGAGGTAGAGGGGAAGACGGTACGACCAGAGGATGTCGTCGGACCACCGCGCCCAGGTAGACACCTTGCCTATACCGGGGATACGAGACCACATAGAAGGACTGTGAGAGCGGCAGAAGGGGCGGATCTCCTCATCCACGACGCGACCTTCGGAGATGATGAGAGGGAGAGGGCGCGACAGACTGGCCACTCGACCGCACGGGAGGCGGCAGAGATCGCGAGACGCGCAAAGGTCTCGAGACTGATCCTGACCCATATCTCCTCACGATACGCCGAAGACCCTAGGGCCCTCGAACGAGAGGCACGAGAGGTGTTCCCCAACTCGGTCGTCGCCTACGATGGGATGGAACTCGAGATCCCCTACCAGGCTGATGAGGAATGAGTATGGACCACCTTGTAGAGATAAGGGTTCCAGGCGACAAGTCGATCTCCCATAGGGCCCTCATCCTATCGACCCTCGCCCGCGGAAAGAGTACCCTCCGAGGTCTCCTGACTGGGGATGATGTCCAGAGGACGGCGGCCGCGCTCCGAGCCCTCGGCGCAGAGATCCCTGAATTCGAGCGGCATGAGGAGAGTATCGTGATCGAGGGGAAGGGGCTCGATTCACTCGATACGCCAGAGGGCCCGATCGAGATGATCGACTGCGGTAATAGTGGCACGACTGCTCGCCTCCTCCTCGGCCTCCTCGCTGGTAGCCAGGCGACTGCGACCCTGACCGGAGACGACTCCCTCCGTTCACGTCCGATGCGAAGGGTGACCGACCCACTCGAGGGGGTCGGCGCCAGGTTCGAAGAACTCGGATCAGAGGATAGGCTCCCGATCAGGGTACATGGAAGTTCTCTCGATCCGATTACATATGAGAGTCCCAAGGCGAGTGCACAGATCAAGAGTGCGCTCATCCTCGCCGGACTCACTGCAGGGGTCAGAGTAGAGGTCACCGAGCCCTACCTCTCGAGAGATCATACCGAGAGAATGCTCCGAGCGATGGGCGTCGATATCCTTACTCTCACAGGAGATCGAGAGAGGGTCACTATAGCCTTCGAGCCACCCGAATTCCTCGAGCCCATCGAGGTCGAGATCCCCGGCGACTTCTCCTCCGCCGCCTACTTCCTAGCCCTAGGCGCACTAGCATCATCTGGAGGGGTCAGGATCATGAAGGTAGGGGTCAACCCGACGAGGACTGGGCTGATCGATGCTATGCAAGAGATGGGAGCAGAGATAGAAGAGTCCAATGGTTGCACCATCTGCGATGAGCCTGTAGCCGACCTCGTCGTCCACCCAGCTAGATTGAAGGGGATAGAGGTCGGGGCCGAGGAGATACCGGCGATGATCGATGAGATCCCGGTGCTCGCAATCCTCGCCGCCAGGGCAGAGGGAAGGACGGTGATCAGGGGCGCCGAGGAGTTGAGGGTCAAAGAGACCGACCGGATCGCTGCCCTCGCTGCGAATCTGACCGGGCTCGGGGTAGAGGTCGAGGAGTTCGACGATGGGCTCGCTATCGTAGGCTCGACCGAACCACTCCGGGGTCGGATCAGGGTCTACGATGACCATAGGATGGCAATGGCTTTCGGGGTCCTCGCGGCACTCCCAGGGAATGAGATCACGATCGATGATCCAGCTCCTGCCGCGATCAGCTTCCCAGAGTTCTGGGAGGTGCTCGCCGAGGTAGGGAGAAAGATCGGACTATGATCATCGCGATCGATGGACCCGCTGGGTCAGGGAAGAGCTCCACCGCTCGCGCAGTAGCGGAACGCCTCGGGTTCAGACACCTCGACTCAGGTGCCTTCTATCGTGCGCTCACCCTCTCAGCCCTCGAGGAGGGGAGAGAGCCCGAAAGCTGGACCACACTCAGTACCGACGACCTGGAGGGATTCGGCATCGCCGCTAGACCCCTCGGCGATCGCTTCCAACTGACCCGAAAGGGAAGGGTCCTCGGCGATGAACTGAGGGGGCCAGAGGTCAACCGATATGTCTCAGAGATGGCAAGGATCCCAGAGATCCGAGAATGGTTGCTCCAACTCCTCAGAAAACTGGCCGAGGGGGAGAACGTAGTCATGGACGGAAGGGATATCGGGACCGTCGTCTTCCCCAATGCAGAACTCAAGATCTTCCTCACCGCTAGGCCTGAGGTCAGGGCCGCAAGGAGATTAGCCGAGTTCGGTGAGCAGAACCCCTCAGAGGATGAGCTCCAAGCAGAGATCGAGAGATTGCTAGAGAGAGACCGAATCGATTCAGAGAGGGAGGTCGCACCACTGAAGAAAGCCGACGACGCGATCTCGGTCGATACCTCCGACCTGACCTTCACCGAACAGGTCGAAGAGATCGTCCGTCTCGCGCGCGAACGGTCTTGACCAGAGCGGCCTATCAGAGTACATTCAATGACTGCACCTTGTACGATCCCGGAGGGGCAGGGGCCCTTCCGGGTAGTGAGGGGTACGATGGACGCCCCTCATTGAATTTGTACCTTTAACCTTGCGAGTCTCTCCCGGGGCTCGGAAGAACCTTCGTGGAGGCACCCAAAAAAACAATATGTCCGAACAGCCAGAGCAGATGGTAGAGCAGGATCAGGGGGGGGAGCAGGTGGCCGATAGCACAGTGGCTACCGCTGAGGCCCAGTCCTCGTCCGCACAGACCGAGACGACTATCTCCCCGAGCACATCCCTGATTCGGGATCAGGCCCTCCCTGTTCGCGAAGATCTCTTCGATGAGGAGTACAGCCTCGAAGAGTACGAAGCGATGCTCGCCATGTATGATGAGACCCTCACCAATGTCGAGGAGGGGGAGATCGTCAAGGCGCATGTCCTGCGCGTGACCGATACCTCGGTGATCCTCGATGTGGGATTCAAGAGTGAGGGTGCCGTCCCACGTGATGAGTTCAAGAATCCCGATGAGCTCGAGCCTGGTACCGAGGTCGATGTCTTCCTAGAGAACCTCGAGGACCAGGACGGCGTCGTCGTCCTCTCGAAGAAGAAGGCTGATTTCCTCCGTGTCTGGGAGCGGATCAAGACCGCTTACGAGAATGATGAGAAGGTTCCCGGTGTCCTGACCCGGAAGATCAAGGGTGGGGTCACCGTCGATCTTATGGGGGTCGATGCCTTCCTCCCTGGCTCTCAGATCGCACTCCGTCGGGTCCCGAATGTCGACGAGTTGATCGGTCAGGAGTTCGAGTTCAAGATCATCAAGCTGAACAAGCGGCGCCGTAATATCGTCGTCAGCCGCCGTGTGATCTTGGAGCGTGAGCGCGAGGAGAAGAGGTCGCAGCTCGTCAAGGAGCTCCTCGTCGGTCAGGTCCGGCGCGGTGTCGTCAAGAATGTGACCGACTTCGGCGCCTTCATCGATCTCGGTGGCCTAGATGGACTCCTCCATATCACCGATATGAGCTGGGGTCGGGTCGGACATCCCTCTGAGATCGTGAGCATCGGGGATGAGCTCGATGTGAAGGTCCTCGACATCGATTGGGAGAGGGAGCGTATCTCGCTTGGGCTCAAGCAGCTACTCCCCTACCCCTGGAAGGATGTCGAGAGGAAGTACCCTGTCGGTGTCAGGGTCCAGGGTCGGGTCGTCTCGATCACGAACTATGGTGCCTTCGTCGAGCTCGAGAAGGGGGTCGAGGGGCTGGTCCATATCAGTGAGATGTCATGGACCCGCAATGTGAAGCACCCCTCGAAGCTCGTCTCGATCGGTGATGAGATCGAGGCAGTCGTCCTCAAGGTCGACCGTGAGGAGGAGAAGATCTCCCTCGGTATGAAGCAGATCGAGGAGGATCCATGGCTCCAGCTCCCAGTCAAGTACCCGACCGGTACCAGAGTCCAGGGGAAGGTCAGGAACCTGACCTCCTTCGGTGCCTTCGTCGAGATCGAGCCTGGGATCGATGGGCTCGTCCATATCTCCGATCTGAGCTGGACGCGTCGCGTGCAGCACCCGTCTGAGGTGCTCCGCAAGGGTGAGGAGATCGAGGTCGTAGTCCTCGGTGTCGATGCCGAGAACAAGAGGATCTCACTCGGGCTGAAGCAGACCGAGGATGATCCCTGGTCGAGGCTCGTCGATCAGTACGCACCTGGCGTCGAGGCGCGCGGTACGATCGTCCGCATCATCGATGAGGGTGTCGTCGTCGATCTAGGTGACGAGGTCGAGGGCTTCGTACCGAACAGCCACCTCGGTATCGAGGATCTGAAGGATCCCGCCGATCACTTCGAGGAGGGCCAAGATCTCGATCTTCGCGTGATCGAGTCGGATGCGGCGAACCGTCGTATCGTCCTGACCGTCGTCGCGATCCCCGACTTCGAGGGTGGCTCGACCCCAGAGGGGACCGAGCTCGAGGTCGAGACCGAGGTCAGGCCGACTGAGGAGCAGATCGAGGATCAGGCCGCAGCCCCTGAGTCGATGGCGCCTGCCGATCTTCCGACTGCTGAGTTGCAGGACGAGGAGCTACCTCAGGAGCCCGAGGTCGGATCAGCTGATACCGCTGAGAGCCCGACAGAGGCTGCCGAGGAGGGTGAGGAGCCTCAGAGCTGAGGGGTAGCGATCTGAGTAGCCTACCAGTGGCTTAGCCAAGTGGACGGGTCCCCCATTTTTGGGGGGATCCGTCCCTTTTTTTAACGTCCTAGAGCCCCTAACTTCCACTCCCTCGGGGTTGATCGAGTGTGCTGACAGCGAGTTGACTTTGCGATGTCATATTCCAAGAACCTACTCCTCGGAGCGCTAACTGTCCTCATCGGGTGGGGCTGTGTCCCGGCCGGACCAGCGGGTACACCTACACCTACCGATCGGGCCGGAGGTCAGGCCGAGGCTAGGGCCGAGCGAGAGTCGGGCCGCGAGAGGCCCGAAGAGGTGGTCAGAGGTGAGGAGGCGGTCCCGACCCCGAAGGTCAGAATCGGGGTGATCATCTCCCAGAGTGGGGATCCCTTCCTGGAACAGTTCGCGGCACAGGTCCTCGAGGGGGTCGAACTCGCAATCACCTCTTACAATGAGAGTACCGTCGCTCCTGCCGAGCTACTCATCCTAGATGATCAGGGAGACCCGGGCCGTGCCGCTGCCCTCGTCCGTGAACTCGAGGAGAGGGGCGCAGTCGCTATCATCGGACCTCTACGCCGCGAGGGGATAGAGAGTGCGGCGCGAGCGCGTAGAGATAGCTCACTGATCCTCCTCAGCCCAACGGCGCCCGACCTGCCTCTGCAACCGAATACCTTCACCCTCAATACGGTCGATACGCGCGGCGCGGAGCTGATCGCGAAGCACGCCCTCTCGGCCGGGTACCGGAGGATAGGGATGATCTATCCTGAGTCCCCAGAATACCGGCGGCAGGCTGAAGCCTTCCGCAGGACCATAGAGGGTGGTGGTGGCCAGATCATCGCCGCAGCACCCTATCCGAGGGGCACGAGCACCTTCTCTGAGCAGATCAGGACGATAGCGGCCGCTGAACCCGATGCGGTCTTCATCCCTGTCTCGGAGAGGGATGCGCGGCAGATCGCGCCCCAACTCATCTACTATGGGCTCGCCGAGACCGGCGCACAGATCCTTGGGACAGAGGGCTGGAGTGGGGATGAGGTACTACATGGCGTGCCAGCACGGTACCTAGAGGGGATCAGGGCCACTACGACCCTCTACCGCCCGAGCCCTGAATTCGGCTGGAACGATTTCGTCGACCTCTACGAGAATACCTACCGCCAGAGCCTCGACAATGCACTCCCAGCCCTCGGATTCGATGCAGCCAACTTCGTACTCAGGGCCCTCGGAGAGGGGAGGACGACACCGATAGAGATCACCGAGCGCTTCAAAGGACCAGATGAGATGAGGGGCGCAACGGGGTGGATCTCGATAAAGGATGGGGTGATAGGCCGTCGTCCGATCATAGTCGAGATCATCGATGGCGAGCTCGTACCTGTCGCAGGGGGGCCAGAGGCGCAGTGATCACCAAGATCGTAATTACCTGATGCTGGGTGGAGGTCGATAGAGATGGGGATGAGGCAAAGACTCAAGGAGCTAGAAGAACTACGACGTAAATCAGAACTCGGGGGTGGCCCCGAACGACTGGCCGCACAGCATGCGCGCGGAAAACTCTCGGCCCGTGAGCGGCTCGATCTACTACTAGATGAGGGGAGCTTCATCGAACTGGATCGTTTCGTCACCAGCCGGACCACCGGATTCGGATCTAACGATCAGAGGTTCCTCGGCGATGGCGTCGTCACTGGATATGGGACGATCCATGGCCGCCTCGTCTACGTCTTCAGCCAGGACTTCACCGTCTATGGCGGCTCCCTCTCCGAGGCGCACGCCGAGAAGATCTGTAAGATCATGGATCTCGCCCTCGAGAATGGGGCACCGGTGATCGGACTCAATGACTCCGGTGGCGCTAGGATCCAAGAGGGCGTCGTCAGCCTCGGGGGCTACGCCGATATCTTCCTCCGCAACACCCTCGCCTCTGGTGTGATCCCACAGATCAGTGCGATCCTAGGCCCCTGCGCGGGGGGTGCGGTCTACTCACCCGCGATCACCGACTTCATCTATATGGTCCGCGGGACGAGCTATATGTTCGTGACCGGACCAAATGTCGTGAAGACGGTGACACACGAGGATATCGATATGGAGGGGCTCGGGGGCGCCGATGTCCATACGAGTACCTCTGGTGTCGCCCACTTCGCACACGATAGTGAGCCCGAAGCACTCGCCGCGATCCGTGAGCTCCTCCACTATATCCCGCAGAACAATAAGGAGGACCCACCACGTCGCGAGACCGATGATCCTGCTGACCGGATGGATGAGGCCCTCCTCGATATCGTACCCGACGAGCCGAACCGGCCCTACGATATCCTCGATGTAATCCGCCACGTGGTCGATGATGGCGAGTTCTACGAGGTGCAGAAGGACTTCGCAGCGAATATCGTAATCGGCTTTGCACACCTCGGGGGACATTCGGTCGGGATAGTGGCGAACCAGCCCGCTGTCCTCGCCGGGGTCCTCGATATCGATAGCTCCGACAAGGCCGCGCGCTTCGTCAGGTTCTGCGATGCGTTCAATATACCCCTCGTCGTCTTCGAGGATGTCCCCGGATTCCTACCCGGAGTCGGCCAGGAGCATGGGGGGATCATCCGCCATGGCGCCAAACTCCTCTACGCCTTCGCCGAGGCGACCGTGCCCCGAATCACCCTGATCACCCGGAAGGCATACGGGGGCGCATACGACGTCATGAACTCCAAGCACATACGGGGTGATATCAACCTCGCCTGGCCGACCGCCGAGATCGCGGTGATGGGCCCGAAGGGCGCGGTCGAGATCCTCTTCCGCAGAGAGATCGCAGCAGCGGATGACCCCGAGGCACTGACCGCGAAGCTCGAGGCAGAGTACCGCGAGGAGTTCGCGCACCCCTACATAGCGGCGGCACGAGGATATATAGATGATGTCATCGACCCGCGCGAGACGAGGCCGCGCCTGATCAACGCCCTCGATATGCTCCAGAACAAGCGGGACTCGAACCCGCCCAGGAAGCATGGGAATATACCATTGTAGAGCAGGCCACAACCGATGACCGATAACCACTGACCGCATGCTGAAGAAACTCCTGATAGCCAACCGCGGCGAGATCGCCATCCGGATCATCCGCGCCTGCCACGAACTCGGGATCGAATCGGTCGCCGTCTACTCTGAGGCCGACCGGCTCTCGCCCCATGTCCTCATGGCAGATGAAGCCTACCCGATCGGCCCGGCACCCTCGGCGGAGAGCTACCTCCGTATCGACAAACTGATCGAGGTCGCGGAGAGGACGGGGTGCGATGCTATCCACCCCGGCTATGGCTTCCTCGCCGAGAATGCCGATTTCGCCGCGGCGGTCGAGGGGGCGGGCCTGATCTTCGTCGGGCCGTCTCCCTCCGCGATCGAGGCGATGGGCGACAAGACCGAGGCGCGCCGCAGGATGATCGATGCGGGTGTGCCTGTCGTACCTGGTACCGCCGAACCCCTCGCCGATCTCGATGCCGCATACTCCGAGGCGGAGAGGATCGGGTACCCTGTCCTGATCAAGGCGGCTGCCGGTGGTGGGGGACGGGGTATGCGAGAGGTCCTCACCCCTGAGGATCTGCCGCGCGCCTTCGAGGCTGCGACGAGTGAGGCGACTACCGCCTTCGGGGATGGGAGGGTCTACCTCGAGAGGTACCTCGTCGGGCCACGACATATCGAGATCCAGGTCCTCGCTGACGCACATGGGAATATCATCCACCTCGGTGAGAGGGAGTGCTCTATCCAGCGTCGGCACCAGAAGATGATCGAGGAGGCGCCCTCACCTGTACTCACCCCCGAGCTGCGGGAGGAGATGGGAGAGGCCGCAGTCGCCGCCGCGCGCGCCGTAGAGTACCGGAATGCGGGGACGGTCGAGTTCCTCTTCCAGGATGGCGACTTCTACTTCCTCGAGATGAATACCCGGATCCAGGTCGAGCACCCGGTGACCGAGATGGTGACCGGGGTCGACCTCGTCGAGTGGCAGCTCCGGATCGCCTCTGGCCAAACTCTCGACCTCGAGCAGGACGATATCACGATCACTGGCCATGCGATCGAGTGCCGGATCACGAGTGAGGACCCTCGCCAGAACTTCCTCCCTTCTACTGGACGGATCGAGTATCTCCAGCTCCCTGGAGGACCGGGCGTACGCTGGGATGGCGGGATCGCAGAGGGCTTCGAGATCTCCCTCTTCTACGATCCGATGATCGGTAAACTCATCGTCCACGCGCCTGACCGGGCGGCAGCGATCGAGAGGATGCGACGCGCACTGAATGAACTGAAGATCATCGGGGTCGAGACGAGTCGGCCTTTCCATGAGGCGGTGATGCAGGAACCAGATTTCCGCGCCGCAAGGGTCGACATCGGCTACCTCGCCAAACACCCTGACCTACTCGAGGTACCGGTACCGGAAGCTGAACTCAGGCTGACCGCCCTCACCGCCGCACTCCTCGAGGAAGAGGCACGCGAGAGGAGAAGGGTGCAGAGGATCGAGCCCGTAGTCAGCCAGAGTGGGAGGGGGGGCTGGCGTGAGCGCGGTTGGTGAACGGATCAGAATCGAGGGGATCGCCGCCTCAGGCGCTGGGGTCGGGAGACTCGCTGATGGCCGCGCGATCTTCGTGCACCGCACCGCACCAGGCGAGATCGTAGAGGCCACGATCCGGGAGGAGAAGAAGCGCTGGGCACGGGGCGAGCTCCTCAGGGTCATCGAACCCTCGCCTGAACGCAGGACCGCGCCCTGTCCGCACTATGACCGGTGTGGGGGCTGTACCCTCGAACACCTCGAGTACGGGGCCCAACTCAGGGCGAAGCACGCGATCGTCGCCGAAACACTCCGACGGATCGGGGGGATCGGGATAGACGACGGGGGCCTCCACCTCCCGCCCGTCGTTCCCTCACCCTCTGAGTTCCAATACCGGAATCGGGTCTCCTTCACCCTCCTCAGACTCGGGGGCGATAGAGTGGTCGTGGGCTTCCACGAGATCGAGAGACCGGGTCGTATAGTCGATATAACCGGCGAGTGCCTCCTCCCTGAGCCAGCGATCGCGACCGCTTGGGACCGGATCCGGGCCGAATGGGGAAGGGGGGCGCACCGGCTGCCCTCGGGGCGTCGTCTACGACTCACCCTCCGGGCAACTCTAATGGGTGAGGTCGCACTCACCATCGAAGGGGGGTACGGGCCCGGACGGCCAGCTGAACTCCTCGAACGAGTCCCTGAGCTCACTGCGGTCTGGCACCGGCCCGGCTCCAAACGGGCCGACCGACCGCCGCACCTACTAGCCGGCAAAGAGACGATCACCGAGAGATGGGGCGCGGAGGAGATCGGGGTCAGAGGGACGGCCTTCCTCCAGGTCAACCGTGGAGCAGCTGAGCTCCTGGAGGCACACCTCCTCGAACTGATCGGCGACCCGGCAGGGCTCCGCATCGTAGATGCCTACGCCGGAATAGGACTCCGCGTCCGACACCTGGCGCGGAAGGGGGCAGAGGTGGTCGGGATCGAATTGGACCCAACTGCGACAGAGATAGCAAGAGAGGGCGCACCACCGAACGCAGAGTTCGTCGAGGGACGGGTCGAAGAACACCTGGCCGATCACCTCCCGGCCGACCTCGTCGTCCTCAACCCGCCCCGGACAGGGCTCGACGAGGTAGTCCCCGAGCTCCTGCGGGGTGCGCCACCCCGTCGTCTGATCTATGTTAGTTGTGACCCAGCGACCCTCGCCCGTGACCTGAGACGATTGGGTGATAGGTTCCGGATCGGGTCGATGATGAGCTTCGACCTCTTCCCTCAGACCGCTCACCTCGAGACGGTCGTGGAGTTGATATGCGATACTACGTGACGATTGGAGAAAGGACCTTCGAGGTAGACCTCACCGCCGATGGTATCGAGATCGATGGTGAGAGGGTCGATGCCGAACTCGCGGGGATCCAGGGCACACCGGTCCGGCACCTCCTCGTCGATGGGAGGTCACAGGTCGTTGCTGCGCGACAGGGTGAGGAGAGGGGCGACTGGACGATCCACCTCAATGGGACGAGGTCAGAGGTTCGGGTCATCGATGAGCGTACGAAGACCATCGAGGCGATGACCGGAGCATCGGCTGCCCAGAAGGGACCACAGCCAGTGCGCGCACCGATGCCGGGACTCGTCGTTAGGGTCGATGTCGAGCTGGGCCAGGTCGTCGAAGCAGGGGAGGGTGTCGTCATCGTCGAGGCGATGAAGATGGAGAACGAGCTCCGCGCCGAGAGTGGGGGAACCGTCACAAAGATCCTCGTCGAGCCAGGCCAGGCGGTAGAGAAGGGCGCGGTCCTGATCGAGTTCGAGGGATGAGGTGGAGACGATGAGTGAACTGAAGCGCTGGCAGAGAGAGACCGTCGAGCCAGTCCTCGAGAGACAGCCCGAAAGACGCCCAGGATTCAAGACGACGAGTGGTGTCGAGATCGAGAGGCTCTATACCCCGGAGAATGTCGCGGTCGACTACGATCTCGATCTCGGCTATCCAGGCGAGTACCCCTTCACCCGTGGGGTCTACCCCACCATGTACCGGGGCCGCCTCTGGACGATGCGACAGTACGCAGGATTTGGGACCGCTGAGGCGACGAACCGCCGGTACCGTTACCTCCTCGAGCAAGGCCAGACGGGACTCAGCGTCGCCTTCGACCTCCCGACCCAGATGGGGTACGATCCCGACCACCCAATGGCGCGCGGTGAGGTCGGTAGAGTCGGCGTCGCGATCACGACCCTAGAGGATATGAGGACCCTCTTCGATGGGATACCACTCGAGAAGGTCTCGACCTCGATGACGATCAATGCGACCGCAGCGATCCTCCTCGCCCTCTATGTCGCACTAGCCGATGAACGTGGGGTGCCACGTGATCAACTCTCGGGGACCGTACAGAACGACCTCCTCAAGGAGTACATCGCACGCGGCACCTATATCTACCCCGTCGAGCCGAGCCTCCGACTCGTCACCGATATCTTCGCCTTCTGCGCCCGTGAGGTGCCGCGCTGGAATACGATCTCGATCAGTGGATACCATATCCGTGAGGCGGGCGCGACTGCAGCACAGGAGATAGCCTTCACCTTCGCCAATGCTATCGAGTACGTCGAGCGTGCACTCGCCGCAGGACTCGACCTCGAGAGCTTCGCACCACGGCTCTCCTTCTTCTTCGCAAGCCATAACGACCTCTTCGAAGAGGTCGCCAAGTTCAGAGCCGCACGACGTATCTGGGCCCGAATCATCCGCGAGAGGTACAAGGGATCCGATGCTGCCGCACGACTCCGCTTCCATACCCAGACCGGTGGCGTCACCCTCACCGCACAACAGCCCCTCAACAATGTCGCCCGAGTCACCGTCCAGGCCCTCGCCGCTATCCTCGGGGGTACCCAATCCCTGCACACCAACTCCTACGATGAGGCTCTAGCCCTCCCGACCGAGGAGTCGGCAGCCCTAGCCCTCCGGACACAGCAGATCCTGGCCCATGAGTCCGGGGTCACCGAGACGGTCGATCCACTCGCAGGGAGCTATTACGTCGAGGCCCTGACCGATGCCGTCGAAGAGCTGGCCCTCGAGTACCTCGCACGGGTCGATGAACTCGGGGGCGCAGCGCGAGCGATCCCATACTTCCAGGAGGAGATCCAGCGCGCGGCCTACGAGCACCAGCTTGCAGTCGAGAGGGGGGAGAAGATCGTCGTCGGGGTCAACGCCTACCAGGGTGGGGAAGAGGTCGAGATCGAGCAGCCCGACTTCCCGGCACTCGAGGCCGCACAGAAGAGGAAGCTCGAGGAGGTCAGGGCGAGGAGGGATGACGACGCCGTCCATTCGACCCTGGCCGCAGTCCGGGAGGCCGCGCGCGGGACCGACAACCTCCTGCCGCCGATCATCGAGGCCGTCAGGGCACTCGCCACGATCGGTGAGATCAGCGATGTCCTACGTGAGGAGTGGGGCGTCTATAGGGCAGGTTGAAGAGAAGGAAGGGGCGGGAGGGGCACTAGTCCTGACTATAGCCCCTCCCCAAGATCAGGGAGTGCCCATCCCCATCAATCCTCTACGACCTGTACGGGGATCACGACCCTCGTCGTCTCCCACTCTAGGACGAGGTCTGCTACCCCCGCATCGAGTTCGACCGCACTGATCGTGAAGGTCTCGAGGTGCTCGGCCAGATCCTCTCGCACGACGCGCGCTCGTCCAACCTCCTGAGCGGCGACCTCCTCTGTATAAGTCGACTCATGGCCCCACTGCGAGGTCGACCGGTTCACGATCACCTCCCACGCATCCTCATCGGGGACCGTATAGATCGAGTATGAGCCCGGCTCCACGCGGATCCCCGCAATCTCAGCTGCGGTGGCCAGATGGAGCGTCGTCGGCTCATTCGCACCCGTCCTCCAGAGTTGGCCGTAGGGGACTAGCTCACCACCGAGCATCGTCCTCCCCCTAGAGGATGGACGCCCATAGCAGAGCTTCGCCTGCAGAGGACCCGAGGAGAGAGAGACCGAGTCATAAGGACTGATACGATCGGTTGGGTCCTGCTGAGGCGTGCATGCAAGGGCGACCGTCGTACTTGCCCCATCATCTGCTGGGCCAGCGGCACAGGCAGTGACGAGGAGTGAGACGAGAGCCGAGAGATAGAGACGCATCCGGGTCATCACCTATCCTCCTGATCAGAGCAGTCGTTCGGGGTCATGGGAGAAGCCTCTGACCCTACTGAGCACCGGGTCAACGGCCCCTCACGATACCCCACTCCCCCCGATTCCGCCAGCATCCGAGCCCTCCCCTTGACACTCGACAGGAGTGAGCCCACCTTCAGCACCTCATCGGGTAGGAGGTGCTAAATGACGATGGAATCGATAGATGTCTTACAGGGGACCCTCGATCTCCTGATCTTGAAGGTGCTCTCCCTCGAGCCGATGCATGGGTGGGGTATCAGCCAGAGGATCCAGCAACTCTCACAGGACTCGATCCACCTCGGGCAGGGCACCCTCTACCCTGCGCTCCACCGACTCGAGCGGCGCGGCCTCGTCCTCTCCGGCTGGGGTGTGACCGAGAACAACCGTCGTGCTCGTTATTATCACCTTACCTTTGCCGGCCGCGAGGCCCTCGACGCCGAACTCGATCGGTGGCGCAGGTATGTCTTCGCGATGGAGATGGTCCTAGGCGTCAGTTGATCCCCGCCACGACCTCTTCCCCCTCTCTCTCCTTCACCCTCTGGAACCTCCTCACGACCCCGGCGAGGATCAGGACCAGCCCGTACGAGCAGACGAGTACCGGGCCCGTCGCCAGATCCCATTGGAAGGAGGTCAGGAGCCCGAGCACCGTCGCGACCGCACCCGTCCCCCACGCTATCAGGAGTGCTTTCCCGAAGTTGGCGGTGAAGAAGAAGGCGATCGTCGCCGGGATGACCAGGGTGCTGAAGATCAGGAGGACGCCCGCATGGGTCACTGAGAAGGTGATCGCGATCCCGAAGGTCAGGTAGAAGATGAAGTCCCAGAGCCTCAGGCCCTTCACCCTCTCCGGGCGGAAGGTGATATCGAGCATCTTCCCCCTCAGAAGGTAGTGGAAGAGTCCGATGATGACATAGGCGATCGTGATCTTGACGACCGTCGGCCAGGTGATCCAGAGGAGCGAGCCGGTCAAGGTCTCCTCGACATGCTCCGCCCCCTCGGCGGTGAAGCTCGAGAGGAGGATCACCGCAGCCGAGGCGACCACATAGGTGATCCCGATGATCGCCTCCTGAGGGACACGTGACTTCTCCAACCTCGTCAGGCTGAAGATCACCGATCCGAGTAGGGTGAAGAGGAAGGTATATAGGTACGACGCCGGCTCCCCAGGATCCGTCCCGAGGAGCATCGCCGTCGTCGCCCCTAGGACCGCGATCTGCGCGAAGGCGAGGTCGACGAAGATGACCTCGCGCTTGATGACATGGAGGCCGAAGTAGGCATTGATCGCCAGGATCACCAGCGCGGCGATCAGGGGTGTGAGCATCAGGTCTAGCATCGAGTACTCCTTTCCTCGGGGGCCGAGCCCCAGGCTCTAATATGAGAAGGGGTCTACCTCAGGATGTGGCCTGGAAGGCCTGTACGAGTGAACTGATCCAATTGTCGACCACATCGTAGTAGCTCCTCTCGGAGTCCCCATTCCGTGCATTCAGGATCGGCTGCATTGGGACGACGACGACCGTCCCTCCGACCCGACTCGCGACCGCCTCACTCCTCGACCGGTCGTAGTAGCTCGGCGTCAAGATCACCCTGATCCCCTGGTCCCTCATCAGATCGATGATCCTGCTCACATGACGTGGTGTGGGTGGGATCCCCGGCTTCGCCTCGATGAACTCGATGCACCTGACCTGGAAGAGCTTCTCGAAGTACGCCCAATCCTTGTGGTAGCAGATCATCTCCTGCCCCTTGAGTGGCTGTGCCGCCGCGATCCACCCCCCGAGCCTCTTGCTCAATGGTGAGCCCTCGTATTCCTGATTGTCTAGGAAGGCGTGCAGATTGCCCTGCTTCGTCAGTGCCTCCAGGGTCTGGCCCCCTAGGAGTTCGACGAGCTCGGAGCCCCACATCCTCCGGTAGATCTCCTCGGTGAAGGCGGCTAGGCCAGCATCGAAGTGGTCCGCTCGCTCCGGCGCGATATTCTTCAGGCCCCTCGTGATATTTCGGGCGACCTGGACGATATTCAGCGGATCGGTATAGATGTGCGGGTTACCATAGATATGGATATCACCCGCCGACCTGTCGGCAGATGCGGGCACATCGAGGAGCTCGATCCCCGAGTGTGCCGAGACATACCCCTTCCCCCCAGGAACCACATCTGAATTGCTGGCCCGGTCGAGTAGGGCAGGGACCCAGAGCTCGAGGTCTAGGCCCGTCGTCACGAAGAGGTCTGCCCTCCTCAGCTCACGGGCGAAGCTCGGACGTGGCTGGACGAAGTGTGCATCCTGCGAGGGCTCAGCGATCGAACGGACCTCGACCTCGGAGCCCCCTATCTCCCGGGCAATGAAAGCATAGACTGGGAGGGTCGTCACCACCCGGATCGGTGCGACCGAGGCCTCGGCGACCATTATATCGACCGGCGGCTCTGGGACCGATGTCCCCAGACCACTAGCTACCACCAGACTCAGTAGACCACTCAGAATCGTCATCATCTCCTCCTCTACGAGGCAGGTAGAACCCTGCCCACCTGATCGATCAATAGTTGTCGTGCTTGTGTGGGCCCATCGAGACTGTCGTCTGGATCACGAACTGTCTCAGCGTACCATCGGGACGACGCAGGTGGTCGTACTCCGCCCTGATCCGGACATACTCACTCTGCCACCAGGTCAGGGTCGGTGCGACCAGCCAGGCATCCCGCTCAGGATCGAGTGGGTCCTGCGAGTACTCGTACCTAGAGCCGAGCGTCCAACGCTGGCTCAACTTGTACTCACCGATGACGAATGCTCCGAAGGCACCCTTCGGATCACCACCCGCTACAGGCGAGTCGATCTCGCCCCAGACCGCACCACCACGTAGGACCGCCTCCCGGTACTGTGCTCGCTCCGGCGGGCTCCAGCTAAGAGCGAAATCAGTCCCATAGACCCTGCTACTCCGCCCATCCCTACCCATCGCACTCGGGCCAGTCAGTCCAGATAGCCCGATCTCGAAATAGGTCGCCGGACTCAACTCATAGAAGGCGTTCAGGCGTCCGAGCGCACTCGGACGCGTCGAGTTGCCGAAGAGGGTCGGGTTCCCACTCCTCGTCAACTCGACCCAGAACTCATAGGTCCCAGCACCCTCACCAGGGGCGAGCCAATGGATCGAGGCACCAGTCTGTGCCAATCCATGGTCACCAAAGAAAGCCTGGTAGGGGAGGGGCAACTGCTGGCCAGGCAGCGTATGCGAGTGCCAACGGTTCAGTTGACCAAATATCTGTCTGAATTTACCTACTGAGAGACTGAAGCCCGCAGGCAGATTGAGCCATTGCACATAACCTTCCTCGAGCTCGAACTCCCCATCCTCATGGTCATGCCCATCTGGACGGGAGAAGGGCTCGAGGTCACCACCGGGGAGATGACGTCCTATGAAGAACTTCGCCCGTGAATAGGGGTCGAGGTTAGACTGGATAGAGATCTCGAACTCCCGGGCGATGAAGTTGTTCTCACGAGGGCCATCCCCATCGACGAGCATCAGGAAGTCGCCAGTGACCGAGATCTCAGGGTTCAGCGCCTGCATCGAGCTACCCCGATCCACGAACTCAGGGGGACTCGCCGTATCAGTCGCCCCCTCATCCGCACCGGGGCTGACACCCGCCGCCTCCGCCGCCGCAGCCCGAAGCGCAGCAAGGGGATCCGCCTCCGGCTCCGCGGCCTCCCCACTCCCCCTCTCCCCGCGCGCCTCCAGATCCCGGACTACTCGCATCAGGCTATCCAACTGCGCACGAAGACGCTCGACCTCGACCTTCAGAGTATCAGACTCGGCCGGACTCTGAGCTCGCGCGGTCGAAGGCGAGATCGAGATCGCCAGGAAAAGGACTAAGGTACCCACCAGGCCGGGCACCCTCGGTCTACGGGTACCCTGGACCATGACTGGATCAAACATTGGCATACTCCAGTTCTCTCGAGACTACCAATGAGCCTGACCCCTGAGGGGAACCGACCCGAGAGGGGACGACTGGCCCCGTCAGATCCGATGAGGGTATACTCCACCCTATACCAGGATCAGCTCATGAAGTTCTGTATGAAAGGGTTACCTGCTAGATAGATCAGGCATAGGGCGGAGCCCTCGAATAGGGCGCCGAATAGGCTGGAGAGAGATGAATGTGAGAGGTGGACCAATAGGTCCCATAGATGAAAGAGCCACTCAGATCGAGTTGGCTAGAGACCGTCGTATATGCCAGGAGGCTCGAACTGTACTGAACACAGATTCGATGGTCATGGTCACCGCCCCTGACTGGGTCGGAACCCTCGGCCCCGATGACAGACTCCACAACTAGTACATCGCGGTCCATTGACGGGACCGCTACCGATAGCGCCGAGATCAGCGCTATCAGCACTAGTGAGATCAGTTGATGGAGTGGTCTCTTGCGGGTATGCATGGTTCCACGATATCCGAGGACACCAGCTTTGTCAATCCTAGACCTGTCGGTCCGGCAGATTGCAGTTTGAGAAGAGCCATTGTAAAATAATAGGCTGTCGTATCCCCCAAGCCAATAGGGGGTGGTAGTATCGGGGTGGTCTGACTCGACTGCGGCCGGACCGCCCATCGTAGTGTGGAATGACCGAGGTGATGACGCCATGCCAACATATGAGTACCGTTGCCCCGAGGGTCACGAGTTCGAAGAGTTCCAGAAGATGAGTGATCCACCGGTCGCTACCTGCCCGACCTGTGGTAAAGAGGCCGAACGCCTCCTCTCTGCTGGCGCCGGACTGATCTTCAAGGGATCCGGCTTCTACATCACCGATTATCGGAGTGATAGTTATAAGAAGGCCGCTGCGGCAGATAAGGGTGGTTCGGACTCATCTGCGCAGGGCACCCCTTCAGCTGATACAGGTGGAGTCTGATGCCCGCTGAACGCCTCAGGGAGCACCTCGAGTCGATCGCTGCTGAACTCGTAGGTGAGTCCGTTCCGGCACACCTAGAACGTCCCCGCAACCCAGATCATGGTGACTTGGCGACGAACCTGGCCCTCACCCTCGCGGGGAGACTAGGTCGCCCACCGCGCGCGATCGCTGAGGAGATCGTCGAGAGGTTCGATCCAGAGGCGGGTGGGGTAGATACCGTCGAGATCGCGGGCCCAGGGTTCATCAACTTCCGCCTCTCACACGATATCCTCCAATCTCGGGTCGGAGAGATCATCGAGGCCGGTACTGCCTACGGCCGGTCTGCCACCGGAGAGGGCGAGAGAGTGATGGTCGAGTTCGTCTCGGCCAACCCTACTGGACCACTCCATGTCGCGCATGGCCGGGGCGCTGCCCTCGGGGATGCTATCGCTAGCCTCCTCGAATGGACTGGCCATGAGGTCACCCGCGAGTTCTACGTCAATGATGCCGGCCTCCAGATCGATCGACTCGCCGCCTCTCTCGAGGCGCGGTGGCTAGAACTCCAGGGCGAGGAAGCAAGCCTTCCCGAGGGTGGGTACCATGGTGAGTACCTGATCGAGATGGCCGCTGAGGTCGAGAGGGAGGAGGGCGATGAGCTGCGTGAGCTAGACCGCGCCGCCCGTCGCGAGCGGCTCCGCGATTGGGCAGTCTCGCGGCTCGCTGCCGAGCAGGATGAGGATCTCCGCGACTTCGGTGTCTATTTCGATGAATACTATCCCGAGTCGAGGATCTATGAGGAGGGCAAGATCCCCTCTACCCTCGAGGAACTCGCGGAGAGGGGACTGACCTATGAGGAGGATGGCGCACTCTGGCTGAGGACTACCACCTTTGGGGATGACAAGGATCGCGTCCTCCGCAAGAGTGATGGGAGCTATACCTACTTCACCCCCGATATCGCTTACCACCGAGAGAAGGCGCACCGGGGGTACGATCTCGCGATCAATATCTGGGGCGCTGACCATCATGGCTACGTCCCCCGGATGCAGGCCGCGCTAGCTGCCCTCGGCCTACCCGATTTCCTCGAGGTCGAGATCGTCCAGATCGTGCGTATCCTCAGGAGGGGAGAGGAGGTCAGACTCAGTAAGAGGGCGGGCAATATCATCACTCTCCGCGACCTCTTCGAGGAGACGGGCGTCGATGTCGCCCGTTACTTCTTCCTGATGCGGCGCGGCGATGCACAGATGGTCTTCGACCTCGATCTCGCGCTCGACCAGTCGGAGAAGAACCCGGTCTATAAGGTACAGTACGCACATGCGCGGATGGCGAGTATCTTTAGGCGCGCGGGTGTCGATCCGGCTGAGTTCGAACTCGATGGGGTCGACCTCAGTCACCTCACGACCGAGGCCGAACTAGGCCTCATCAAGGAGCTGGAGCTCTTCCCTGAGATCGTCGAGCGAGCGGCGGAAGCGCGCGCACCGCATCTGATCTGTGAGTATCTAGAGACGACGGCTGGAGCGGTAAACTCCTGGTACCACTCGGGCAATCCGAGCCGGAACCCAGAGCTCGCCGTCCTCGTCGAGGACGAAGGGGTACGCAGGGCTCGCCTTGCCCTCGCCCGGGCAGTACAGATCGTGCTCCGTAATGGCCTCCACCTCCTGGGTCTGGAGGCACCTGACCAGATGCACCGAATCGAGGAAGAATGAGTGGAGGACTGAGCTACCGGGATACCGGTGTAGATAGAGCGACCGCAGCCGCAGCCAAGGACCGGATCGGGGAACTCGTAAGATCGACCTTCATCGAGGGGGTCCTCTCCGAGCCAGGCTCTTTCGGGGGGCTCTTCCGGCTCCCCGAGGGACTCGACCGGCCCGCCCTCGTCGCTAGTGCAGATGGTGTCGGGACCAAACTCAAGGTCGCGATCAGGGCGGGTAAACACGATACCGTCGGCCACGACCTCGTCAACCACTCTGTCGATGATATCCTCGTCGAGGGTGCTCGGCCCCTCTTCTTCCTCGACTATATAGGGATGGGAGAACTCGAGGCTGGGGTCGCAGAGGAGATCGTCGCCGGGATCGCTTTCGGATGCCGGGAGAATGGCTGCGCACTCCTCGGGGGCGAGACCGCAGAGATGCCCGACTTCTACGCGCCAGGCGAGTATGATCTCGCAGGGTTCATCGTCGGGGTCGTCGAAGAGGAAAAGAGGATCGGGCCCCAGAGGGTCAGGGCGGGAGACCAGCTGATAGGGATCGCATCGAATGGGTTCCATACGAATGGTTACTCCCTCGTACGACGGGTCGTCTTCCAGGAGCTCGGCCTCGAGATCGACGATACCTTCCCTGGCACCGATGAGTCAGTCGCCGATGTGCTCCTCCGAGTCCACCGGAGCTACCTCGACTCTCTCTTCCCCCTGATCGATGCGGGAGAGATCCACGCCCTAGCCCATATCACTGGAGGCGGGATCCCCGACAACCTCGAGAGGGTCCTACCTGGTGAGCTCGATGCGAAGATCGACCGTTCGACCTGGTCGATACCAGTCGAGTTCTCTACCATCATGGAGGGGGGCAGGGTCGAACTCGATGAGATGTTCCGGACCTTCAATATGGGGGTCGGGATGATAGCGATCGTAGCACCTGACCGGACCGACCAGATCCTCAGCGACCTCGACGAATCGGGGGAGAGGGCCTGGGTGATCGGGGAGGTCGTCGAGGGCACCGGAGAGGTCTCGATCGGATGAGGGCACTGCGCCATATCTCGAGGTCGGTGAGCACGGTCATCATCGCAGGGGTCACTGCTATCCTGATCTCCACACCCGGCCTCCTCTATGCCCAGAGAGACCTGGCACCTCTCGACCACTGCGCAACCTTCGGGGTCGGGTCAGAGGCCAATAGAAGGTGTAACCTCGTCGTCCAATCCATCGATATCCTCCAGCCACCGATCGGGATGGCTATGAGTGGGGGTAACCCAGTGCCAGGGACGGCAAGCACCCTCGGGATGCGCCTCGGTTCGGTCCCGCGCATCTCGCTCGGGGGCAGGATCTCTATCTTAGGGGTCGATATCCCAGCGATCCTCGAGACCGAACGTGGGGGCAAGACCAGTGCGACCCTCCCAGGCCTGAGTATCGATGCCTCGATCGGATTACTCCAGGGCTCCTCGCCACTCCCTACCGTAGGTGGACTCGGGTCCCTCGACCTGATAGCGAGCGCAGGATTCCTCCCACTCCCCACAGGGGCTGGCTTCTCTAGTGGGAGCCCCTTCTCCTGGGCGCTAGGACTCCGTGGCGGGATCTTCCGTGAGTCTTTCACCCTGCCAGGGATCTCGATAAGCGCCCTCTACCGGCATACTGCGCGCTCTACCTTCGGAGACCCAGAACTGATCGATAGCGAGTCTTTCATCGATATGAGCGTCGCCTCCCTCGGCCTGCGAGCAGCGATCAGTAAGAGGATAGCGGGTGTCGGACTCACCGCAGGGGCAGGGTACGACAGATACTCGAGCAATGGTAGCCTGGGGTTCACCACCTCTCCATTCGGTGGCCTGCCCGAGGTCATAGACTTCTCGAGGATCAAGAACGATAAGGCCTCGCTCTTTACGAACCTCTCCTATACCCTCTTCATCCTCCACCTCGTCGCCGAACTCGGCTGGCAGCAGGGGAGTGGCAAGATCGATGTGCCCCTCCCCCCGAATGCCAAGATCAGCACGGGAGGAAGGATCTTCGGGGGGATCGCAGCGAGGATCTCGATCTGAGTACGAAGACCTGTACAGGTATGGAGAAGGCGAACGAGCTCACTCGGTCGACCCAGGACTGGACAGCCGAGGATCTGCGCTGGATCAGGAATGCTCTCGAACTGGCCGAGAGGGGATGGGGTAGAGTAGATCCGAACCCACTCGTCGGGGCGATCGTCGTGAGGGATGGTACGATGGTCGGCTCTGGATACCATGCTGAGTATGGTGGACCGCACGCTGAGGTCGTCGCCTTGCGCCAGGCGGGCGCTGAGGCAGAGGGAGCGACACTCTACCTGACCCTCGAGCCCTGCGCACACCATGGGAAGACACCACCCTGCACCGAGGCGGTCCTGGAGAGTGGGGTCACCCGCGTCGTCATCGCTGCGCCCGACCCCAACCCACTCGCCCGGGGCGGGATCGAGCGGCTACGAGAGGCAGGACTCGAGGTCGTCGTCGGTGTCGAGGAGGAGAGGGCCAGGGCACTCAATGCGATCTTCTACCATCGACACCAGGCGAGCCGACCATACCTCGCCCTGAAATATGGACTGACACTCGATGCGAGGATCTCCGAGAGGCCTGACCGACCTACTCAGATAACGGGCGCGGCGGCACATGCGGAGGTCCATAGGCTCCGCGCCGGGTTCCAGGCGATCATGGTCGGGAGTGGAACCGCAGAGGCCGATGACCCACTCCTCACCGTCCGGGGTGAACTCGTGCCCCGGCGTCCGCCGGCACGGGTGATCATCGATACCGAGGCGCGACTCTCTCCGAAGATGCGCCTCTTCCAGACGATCCCCGAGGCACCACTCTACCTGCTCGTCGCTGAGGATCTGCCCACCACACGAGTCGAAGAACTCGAGGGATATGGCGCAGAGGTAATCCCTGTACCACGTGGAGGGGAAGGGCTCGACCTCGAGGCTGCACTCGATCAACTCGGCGAGAGGGGGATCGACTCGATCTTCTGTGAGGGGGGTGGCAGATTGGGGAGCGCACTACTACAGGCTCGACTCGTAGATAGGCTCTACCTCTTCTACGCGCCATTCCTCCTCGGCGGGGATACCGTACCCGCCTTCCCTGGGCCGCTCCAGACCAAGCCGAATGAATGGATCCAGACGCGGCTCGAGACCTTCGACAATGACTTCTTGGTCGTCTTAGACCGTCGAAATCCATAGATAAAATCATGTTCACTGGTATCGTTGCAGAGATGGGAGTCGTCCGGGAACTCGCCCAGGTCGACAATGGTATTCGTCTCTCTATCTCGGCAGAGGAGATCTTGCCTGGACTAGAGTTGGGTCACTCTGTCGCCGTCGATGGGGTCTGTCAGACCGTCGTCGAGCTCGGACCCGACTACTTCGATATGGTCGCGATCGAGACGACGCTCTCGAGGACGACACTGGGCGACCTGGAGGTGGGTGACCGGGTCAACCTCGAGCCCGCCCTCGCACTCGGTGCGCCCCTAGGTGGGCACCTCGTCCAGGGACATGTAGATGGCGTCGGTGAGGTGGTCAGCGTAGAGGAGGAGGGGGAGCACTATCTGATCGACTTCTCACTACCCGAGATCGTCGCTGAGGTGACTATCCTCCACGGATCTATTACCATGAATGGGGTGAGCCTCACCATCAACGCGCTCCCTGCCCCCGATGTGGCGCAGGTCGCAATAATTCCCTATACATGGGAAGTGACTAACCTCTCGGCCCTAGAGCCAGGGGACCACGTCAACCTGGAGGGTGACCTCCTCGGTAAATTCGTCGTGAACTATATGAAGAGGATGGGGGACCGACCTGGGACTCCATTGAAGGGTTGATAGAATGCCATTCGATACCGTCGAAGATGCGATCAAGGATATCGCCGCTGGTAAGGTGGTAATCGTCGCAGATGACGAGGATAGGGAGAACGAGGGCGATCTCGTCTGTGCCGCCTCGAAGATCACCCCTGAGCTGGTCAACTTCATGGCCACGCATGCCCGGGGACTGATCTGCGTCGCGATGACTGAGGAGAGGGCCGATGAACTCGAGCTCCCTCTGATGACCGAGGACAACCAGGATCGCTTCGGCACCGCATTCACCGTCTCTGTCGATGCGCACCCCCGACATGGGGTCTCGACCGGGATCAGTGCAAGTGACCGGGCGACTACGATCAGACTCCTCGTCGATCCGAAGACGACGCCCTCCGACCTCAGGAGGCCGGGCCATATCTTCCCGCTCCGCGCCGTACCAGGTGGTGTGCTCCGCCGCGTCGGTCAGACCGAGGCATCGGTCGATCTCGCCCGGCTCGCCGGTCTGCCACCTGTAGGGGTGATCTGCGAGATCATGAACCCTGATGGGACGATGGCGCGTAGGCCAGAGCTCGAAGCCTACGCCAAGGAACATGGGCTCAAGTTCATCACCGTCGCCCAACTCGTCGAGTACCGACTCCGCCATGAACGACTCGTAAAGAGGGTCGCCGAGGCTGAGATGCCGACCCCCTACGGTGAGTTCAAGATCATCGGCTACGAGAACCAACTCGACCAGAGTGAGCATGTCGCACTCGTGAAGGGTGAGATCGATGGGAAGGAGGACGTCATCGTCAGGATGCACTCCGAGTGCCTGACCGGTGATGTCTTCCACTCACTCCGCTGCGATTGTGGTGAACAGCTACACGCTGCGATGCGGCGGATCGCTGAGGAGGGCTCTGGTGCCGTCGTCTACCTCCGACAGGAGGGGCGTGGGATAGGACTCGGAAACAAGCTCAGGGCCTACGCGCTCCAAGACAATGGCCAGGACACCGTCGAGGCCAATGAGTCACTTGGATTCAAGCCCGATCTCCGTGACTTCGGGATCGGGGCACAGATCCTACTCGACCTCGGACTCAGCTCGATCAGGATCCTGACGAATAACCCACGGAAGGTCGTCGGGCTCAAGGGCTACGGCCTCGAGATCACCGACCGCCTCCCGATCGAGATGGAGCCGACCCCGCACAACCGTCACTACCTCGCTACTAAGCGCTCTAAGCTCGGACACCTCCTCTCGATGGAGGACGAGACGAGAGAGGAGGGGGACGAAGAGGGACGGGATGAACCGGAGATGGTCACCGCCGAGTCGGGACGCTCCCGTTGAATATCGATGGAGATAGATGACTGAATACAGAGGACATTTCAGTGGCGCGGGTAAGCGTTTTGCACTCGTCGCCAGCCGGTTCAATGAGATCGTGACCGAGCGACTCGTCGAGGGGGCCAGAGATTGCCTCGTACGACATGGGGTCGCAGTGGACCAGATCGATATCATCTGGGTACCCGGAGCATGGGAACTGCCACTAGGGGTCAAAGCAACTGCCGAGGGCGGGAGATACGCCGGCGTCGTCGCACTAGGTGCCGTGATCAGGGGAGAGACACCACACTTCGAGTATGTCGCAGGGGGTGCAGCGAATGGACTAGCCCAGCTCCAACTCGAACTCGGGATACCGGTAGGACTGGGGCTGCTAACGACAGACGATACTGACCAGGCTATCGCAAGGGCTGGGGGCAAGAGTGGGAATAAGGGGTGGGAGGCCGCACAGGGTGTCCTAGAGATGGTCGGACTCCTCGAGTCCCTCGAGGATGAGGACCGTGCGCGAGCGTAGAAGGGCCAGAGGATGGGCACTACGTGTACTCTACGCCTGGGAGTCGCGCAGTGGGACCGTCCCGATATTGCAGATACTCAGGGAGTTCGAGGAGGAGGGAAGGGTCGCACCCTCCAGTCGAAAATACCTGAACAGGCTGATGAGGACGATCGACCAGAACCTCGACGAGATCGACGACGAGCTCCAACTCGCCCTCACGAATTGGCGCCTCGACCGACTCGCAGCGATCGATAGGAATATCCTACGGATCGCGAGCGCTGAACTCCTCTATATCGAGGATGTGCCGCCACTCGTTTCGATACAACAGGCGATGGAGATCGCTGAACGATACGGGACCGAGGAGAGCCCCCGTTTCATCAATGGCGTCCTCGACGCTCTCCTCGCCAAGATCGAAGGGCGGGAGTGAGGGGGACACCGGAGTAGGACCTTGCAGCGCCTCGATCTACTCGTCATCAATTGGCAGGACCGCCTCAACCCGCACGCGGGTGGGGCGGAGGCACACCTCCACGAGATCTTCGGACGACTCGTCGAGAGGGGGCACCAGGTCACCCTACTCGCTTCCGCATGGAAGGACGCGCCGAGACGAGAGTGGGTCGATGGGATCGATGTGCACCGGGTCGGGGGGCGGCATACCTTCAACCTCGCGGCACCACCCTACTACCGTAGAGAGTTCAGCGACCGCAACTTCGATATCGTCATCGAAGACCTGAACAAGGTGCCCCTCTTCACCCCCTACTGGGTCGAGGAGCCACTCCTCCTCCTAGTCCACCACCTCTTCGGTGAGACCGCCTTCCAGGAGGCGCCCTGGCCATTGGCTGCTGCGACCTGGCTCCTCGAGCGACCGATCGGGAGGGTCTATCGCAACCTCCCTGTCGAGGCTGTCTCCGAGAGTACCGCCCAAGACCTCATCGCTCGGGGTATACCCGCCGAGAATATCACTATCATACCCAATGGTGTCGATACCGAGTTCTACCATCCCAGCCCCGAGGGCGACCGGTTCCCAGAACCGACCCTCCTCTACCTCGGACGGCTCAAACGATATAAGAGGATCGATCTGATCATACATGCCCTCGCCCGACTCCGTGAGGAGGGGACCGAAGCACGACTGATCATCGCAGGGAAGGGGGATGCAGAACCCGCACTCCGGGAGCTGATCGGGGAACTCGGGCTAGATGAGCGGGTCGAGATGCCTGGCTTCGTCTCCGAGGAGGAGAAAAGGGGATACTTTCAGCGGAGCTGGGTCCACCTCCTCACCTCGCCGAAGGAGGGGTGGGGGATCACCAATATCGAGGCGGCCGCCAGTGGGACACCGACGGTTGCGAGTGACTCGCCTGGGCTCCGCGACTCGGTCGTCGATGGCCAGACGGGATTCCTAGTACCGCACGGCGATATCGACGCATTGACGCAGAAGATCAGGGTGATGATCGAGGATCGGCCACTGCGGGAGAGACTCGGGAGGGGCGCCCGAGCCTTCGCTGAGAGCCTGACTTGGGACCGGGCTGCCGAGAGGACGGAGGCGCACCTCCGGCACGTTGTCGCCTCCTTGGGGTAGTGGAGATGAGTCCTGGAGGTCTGATATCAGAGCCATCACATCGATCCCGGGAGGTACGATGCAAGTCACTATCAGCTCGCCCCGCTGCAAGGTGCCGGACCCCGTCCTCCGGTCTACCAGAGCCCAGATCCAGAAGTTGACTAGGTACGAGAAGCGCCTGCAATCCGCTGTGGTCCGATTCGATATCGACCATGGCCTCCACCGCGTCGAGGCTCGCCTCACGGTCGCTGGTGCGCCCCTGATCGTCGCCCATGGGACCGGTGAGAACTTCCGGACCGCTGTCGATCGGATCATCGATCGGCTCAGCAGGAGCCTCCGGAGAAGACGTGAGCAGAGACAGGATGTGCGGAGCTCACCGGTGCAGAGATCGATCTGAACGATTGACCTAAAGAATTGACGAAAGGTAGTCCGTTGAAGGCCCTCACTGTCGAGGAGCTCTACGAGCGCAAAGGTACGGTCCTCGGGCTCGAGTTGCTCACCCCTAACGCAGATCTGCAGAGGGTGATCGAAGAACCGAGTATCTCGAGTCCGGGACTCGTCCTCGCTGGCTTCATACATCGGTTCCCACCAGGTAGGATCCAGGTGCTCGGCGAGACCGAGGTCAGTTTCCTACAATCACTGGACGATGATGGTAGGCTCGGCTCCCTCACCGCATTCTTCGGACTCGATATGCCTGCCGTGATCGTCACGAAGGGGCTCGAGTTGCCTGCAGGAGCGGTCGAGATCGCAGATACACGCGAGATACCACTCTTTAGGACCGAGCTCAAGACCGGGGTCTTCTACCGGAAGTTACAACCCTATCTCGAAGAGCACTTCGCCCCGAGGACGACGGTCCATGGCTCCCTCGCCGATGTCTACGGGATCGGACTCCTCTTCACCGGGAGGAGTGGGATCGGGAAGAGTGAGTGCGTACTGGACCTCGTAGAGAGGGGACACCGTCTCGTCGCCGATGACCTCGTCATGATCAATCGGAGGGGGAACGATATCCTCATCGGGCGCGGTCATGAGTTGCAACGACACCATATGGAGATCAGAGGGGTCGGGATCATCGATATCCCGAGCCTCTTCGGGATCCGAGCAGTGCGCCAGCAGAAGAGGATCGAGCTGGTGGTCCACCTCGAGGAGTGGAACGATGATCACTACTACGACCGGACTGGCTTAGAGACTGACGAGATCGATATCTTGGGCGTCAAGGTCCCGAGGGTCACTATCCCACTCAACCCGGGCAAGAATATCACCGTCGTCGCCGAGGTCCTCGCGATGAACCACCTCCTCCGTTATTCGGGGGTACATACCGCGACCCTCTTCAACCAGAGGTTACAGGAGGCCATGCGCCCTACCCAGGAATACCTCGAGGAAGACTATGAGTGAGGTCTCGGTCTCTGGAGTAGTCCTCACACACTCATCACTGGCAGAGGGACTCGTCGAAGCTACCCGAGCGATCACAGGGATCGGAGATGAGGCACTGATCGGGATCAGTAACTCAGGACGATCGCCCGAACGACTCCTCGAAGAGGTCCGCAGGATCATCGTCGGGAAACCGACGATACTCTTCACCGACCTCCCTAGTGGGAGCTGTAGCCTCGTCGCACGACGACTCTTGCAGACCCAAGAGGAGGTCTCGATGATCAGTGGGGTGAACCTCCCACTCCTCCTAGACTTCGTCCTGCACCGGCACCTGCCCCTCGACGAGCTAGAGGAGCGTCTCATCGAGAGGGGCCGTAACGCGATCGAACTGACCACCGCAAGACGCTGAGCACCGCATGTCGATCATCCTATTCCGGGTCGATGAGAGACTCATCCATGGGCAGGTAGTCGTGGGTTGGGGGAGTGTCATCGCCCCCGATCAGATCATCGTCGTCGATGACGAGATAGCAGAATCGGCATGGGAACGAGAACTCTACTCGATCGGACTCCCACCCGAGATAGAGGCGCACTTCCATACCATCGAGGAGGCACGTCAACTCATCGATGAATGGCGAGCTGATGACCGGCGGACGATACTCCTGACCCGCGATATAAGAGCGATGCGGCGCCTCGCGGAGGGAGGGCTCCTCGAAGGGGAGGAGATCAACCTGGGGGGACTGCACGCAGCGCCTGGTAGGGTAGAGGTGCTGCCATACCTCTATCTCAGCCCTGACGAACGCGCTGAGTTACTCGAACTCCATAGCACGGGCGCGATTCCCTCTGCACGGGATCTGCCGAGGACGCGCAGCGTTCCACTGACCGAGATCCTCGAAGGGAGATTGGGATGAAACTCATCCCGATAACCCTCTGGGGCGCAATCGTCGGGCTCGATACTACCGCGCTCCTACAGACGATGGTCTCACGACCACTGATCGCCGCGCTCGGCATAGGACTCCTCACCGGTAGACCAGAGGAGGCCCTGGTGATCGGGATCATCCTCGAACTCTTCGCCCTGCCGATCCTCCCGGTAGGTGCGACGAGGTACCCCGATTCGGGGGTCGGCGCCGTAGTAGCTACCGCGAGCTACTCCCTCGGCACCATACCTGGGCCCGATCCAGGCGCCCTCGCCCTCGCGGTCGTGATCGGCCTGATCTGGGAATGGATCTCGGGGCGCACGGTCGAGGTGATGCGAAGGGTGAATGCGCTCCTCATCTCGAGGAGGGGAGAGGGTGACCTGGCTGCGAGGGTAGAGAGTGCACACCTCAGGGCCCTAACCCTCGAGGGTCTGCGCGCTGCTCTGCTGACTCTAGGGGGGACACTCATCGGTATGGTCCTAATCAGCAGGATGAGTTCTTACTGGACCCTTCCGGGCCACCTCACCGTGGGTGGGCTGACAGTGGTAGGGATGAGCCTCCTCGGCGTAGTGCTCACCCTCTTCCCTCACTCTGCGACCCGGCGGAGAGTATTCCTGATCGGTCTACTATGCGGTTCGATCTCACTCATCCTCCTCTGACCAAGATCTCGAGCCGAGCCAGGCGAGCGCTCCTCCTCAGATCCCTCCTGATCCAGGGATCATGGAACTATGCTACGCTGATCGGTACCGGCTTCGCCTACTCCCTCCTCCCAGCCCTCGAAGAGATATACCAAGGGGACGAGGAGGGGCTAGACGACGCGATCGAGCGACACTGTCAGCTCTTCAATAGCCACCCCTACCTCGTCACACTCGCCCTCGGTGCGGTCACGAGACTCGAGGGGAGGGCGGCCACCGATTCCAGTGGGGGAGGCTTCCAGATGATCGAGCGGTATAAGGCCGCGATCAGGGGGGCGCTCGGTGCCTTCGGCGATCGATTGGTCTGGACCGGGTGGCGGCCTCTCTGCCTACTGGCTACGTTGACCGCACTCCTGCTCGGTGCGCCATGGTGGCTCGCGGCGGTCGGTTTCCTGATCGTCTACAATCTCGGCCACCTCTACCTTAGGGTCTGGGGACTCAGGGTCGGGTTAGATGACCCAATGGGAATCGCAGCCCAGTTACGGACACCGAGACTAGAGAGGGCGCAAAGGGCCCTCACCATAGGAGCGACCTTCATAATCGGTCTCATGATCCCCCTGATAGCTATCGGTCTCCCCTCCCTCAGCTGGGGAGATAGCAGCGAGAGGATCGAGGTGGTGGCCCTACTACCCCTCGGGATAGTAGGTGCTATCCTCGGAGTGCGGTGGGGAACGAGGATGAGGGAGAGTATCGCTATCGCGCTCATGATAGGCGCACTAATCGTAACGCTCATTGGAATGATCAGATGAATCCAGATCCCCCAACACGGGAACGTGAGGTAAAGATAGCCAACCAGCTCGGCCTACATGCGCGCCCAGCTGCAGAGTTCGTCAAGACTGCGAACCAGTATCAGAGCGAGATTCGGGTCCGAAAGGATGAACTCGAGGTCAATGGGAAGAGTATCCTGGGAGTGATGATGCTCGCAGCCGAATATGGGAGCTCGATCACTATAACCGCGAGTGGTGAAGATGCCGAGGAGGCAGTCGACGCACTCGCTGGATTGGTGATCGACGGCTTCGGGGAGAACTGAGCCAGTGGCTACCCTGATTAGGGACGGGATCTCCGCCGCACCCGGTATCGTGATCGCACCCGCACACCTCCTCCGCTGGGAGGTGCCACGGGTACCCCATGGCTCGATCAGACCCGACGAGGCCGAAGCAGAGATCGAGCGATTCGCCGAAGCGAGAGAGCGAGCCAAAGAGAGGATCCGGGAGATACAGGAATATGCCCGGGAGAGACTGGGAGATATCGAAGCGAATATCTTCGATCCCCAACTCCTGATGATCGATGACCCAGAACTAGTCGAGACGACCAACTCCTATATCCGCGACAACCTCCTCTCCGCCGCAAGAGCATTCCAACTCAGGGTACTCGAGTTCCAATCGGAGTGGCGACTATCCGGCCACCCGATGGTGCTGGACCGGCTCAATGACCTCCTCGATATCCAGGTCAGGATCCTCAGGATACTCCTCGACCTCCCCGATCCCGAGGAGTCCCTCGCCGAGATCTCGCACGAGGTGGTACTCATCGCCCGCGACCTGACGCCGAGCCTGATGGCTCAACTAGACCGTGATCTCGTACTCGGTATTGGGATCGATGCCGGGAGCAGGACCTCGCATGCCGCGATCCTCGCCCGCTCACTTGGGATCCCCGCGGTCGTCGGACTCGGCGACCTCTCTGAGTTCGTCGAAACAGGTGAGAGGGTGATCCTCGACGGACGAGCGGCGAGGGTCATCGTAGAGCCCGATGAGTTCGAACTCAACCTCTACCGCGAGAGGGATATCAAGGTCAGGGAGTGGGAAGAGGAGATCGCTCGGCTCACCCTCGCTGATGCAGTCACGACCGATGGAGTAGAGGTCGTCATACGAGCGAATATCGATCTACCAGGTGAGGCGATCGCCGCACGGGAACAGGGGGCCGAAGGGATAGGACTATTCAGGACAGAATTCCTCGTGATCGGCCGGAGTCAGTACCCTGGTGAGGAGGAACAGTACGCCGCCTACCGAAAGGTCGTCGAGAGTTTCCCCGAGCAACCAGTCTATATCAGGACCTTCGATCTCGGGGGCGACAAGTTCCCACTCTTCCTCGAGATGCCACCAGAAGAGAACCCTTTCCTCGGCTGGCGCGCGATCAGGGTCTGCCTCGACACCCCCGAACTCTTCCGTACCCACCTCCGGGCACTACTCCGCGCCTCAGACTATGGGGACCTCCGGATCATGCTCCCGATGATCAACCAGATCGCTGAGATCGAGGCGACCCGTGATATCCTCCGCGAGGAGGAGGAGAACCTCCGGGCCGAGGGGTACGAGCTACGTGGCGAGTACGAACTCGGGATCATGATCGAGACACCCGCTGCAGCCCTGACCGCGAGTGAGCTTGCCCGGCACGCCGATTTCTTCTCGATCGGTACGAACGACCTCGTCCAATACACCCTCGCCGTCGACCGGGGCAACTCGAGGTTGGCTAGTCGGTATACGCCCTTCCATCCCGCCGTCGTCAGACAGCTGGAACGGATCTCGCGCGCCGGCCGCGATGCGGGGATCGAGGTGAGTGTCTGCGGTGAACTCGCCTCTTACCCTCTCGGGGTCTACCTCCTCATCGGGCTCGGGATCGAGACTCTGAGCGTCGGTCCCGCCTCTCTCTCAGAGATCAAGAAGATAGTACGTTCGATCTCTGCTGAGGATGCCGCCGAGAGGGCGCGCGCGGCCCTCGAGGCAGAGACCGTCGAAGAGGTGAGGGAGATCCTGACCGCCGGTATCTCCCGCTGGCTAGATCTCTCCCTCTTCTCAGGTCGCTGGAGTGAGAGTGGGCCAGAATGATTCGTAGATCGTCAGGCCGGAGGAGGGGGGCCGGATCAGTACCGCTATATACGGGTAAGGACTCTTACCGGCCACGAGAATGCCGAGCAAGGACGAGTCGGGCCGCTAGCCGACGCCGGTGTGGAGAGGCGCATGAGTAGATTCGGGAGTATATTGGGGGTGGAGGAGCGATGATCGAAGTGAAAGTACAGAGCCTCGGATTGGACAAGACATCAAATACCCCCGTCGTCATACTCCAAGAGGTCGGGGGCACCAGGGTCTTACCAATCTGGATCGGTCCTGGTGAGGCGAGTTCGATCGCGATGGAACTCGCCGGGATGAAGTTCTCTAGGCCCTTGACACATGATCTCTTCACCTCGATCATTGGCGGCCTCGGGGGTGAACTCAGACGGGTCCAGATCACTAGAGTCGTCGAGAACACCTACTTCGCGGAACTCCTGATCTACCGGGGCGATCGGGTCCTCAGTATCGATGCGCGACCATCCGACTCGATCGCGATCGCACTCAGGGCAGGTGCCTCGATCTATACCACACCCGAACTCCTCGCCGATACACCGATCGAGTTGATCGATGGTGAACTCGGGCCGAGAGAGGAGATACCACGGGAGGAGGGGCTCCGCGCAGAAGAGTTACAGGATTACCTGCGTCGTCTGAACCCAGAGGATTTCGGTCGGTTCCGTCCATGAATTCATTGTATAGACTCCCGGCGAGGTCGGTCCTCGGCATCGCCGCCATACTCCTACTCATCACCTCTCTCGATCTAAGGGCCGAGGGGGCCGAGCAGATACTCCGGGGCGCGGTCACCGATCCAGCTGGCCTACCCGTCGGGGGGATAACCGTCTCCCTCCACCAGGTGAGTGAGAGTGGAGGCGCTGAGGTCGGCAGGGCACTCACCGATAGTGATGGCAGGTTCGAGATCCCGATCGACGAATCGGCACTCCTCGCCCAGGGGGTATTCTTCGCCGCTACCCGATTCGACGGCGTCCTCTTCATGGGAGATCCCTTCCGTAGTCTCGATGAGATGCCCACAGACTACAGGATAGTCATCGATGGCTCTGGGATCACCGGTGGGTTCGCTCAACCTATGGCCGGAGGACCACCGAGGGACCAGGGGTGGATAGTCGGGGCAATCCTCGCTCTCATCGGTGTCAGTGTCGTCCTCCTGCCCCTGATCAGGGCACGGCGCGGACCGATCCGCGTACGTACCACTCTCACCGAACTCGCCGAACTCGAGGAGGCATACGCAACAGCAGAGGGTGGGATCGGAGCCGAGGAGTACGACGAGAGGAAGAGAACACTCTACGACCGACTCTACCAACTCACCAAGGGGTGAGATGCCACCTGTCTCGACCGAGTCTGTCATCCTGAGGGCTCACCCCTATAGCGAGACGAGTAAGATCCTTCGGCTCCTCACCAGGGAGCATGGACACCTCTCAGTAATAGCGCGCGGCGCCCGTCGTCCTAAGAGCAAGTATGGCGCGATCCTCGACCCATTCACCATCGGGAGGGCGACCTTCTACCTCCGTGAGGGCCGCGACCTCCACACCCTCACCGACTTCGACCTGATCAGGACGGGCCGTGGACTCGGTCTCGACCTGACCCGTTTCGGTATCGCCGCGCTCCTAGCTGAGATCGTGCTCCGGACCGGGGAGGGAGAGCCCGATCCCGACCTCTACGATCAGGTCGTCAGCGCCCTCTCTAGACTCGAGAAGGTATCGGGAGAGGAGGTAGAGGCCGCCGGACTCACAGAAGGCTGGGCCCTCCTCGCCCACCTCGGCTACGCTCCGGTGACCGAATATTGCATCGGGTGCGATCGGGAGCTCGATGACGCTGAGACCGTCATCTTCGATCACGCGGCAGGTGGGGTACGCTGTGAGGAGTGCGTAGGGCCGATCAGGGGGGCGAGACACCCAGCCGGAAGGGCCTTACCACCCCACGCGCGCGCCGCCCTCACCCTCTTCCTCCGAGGTGAGATCCCATCCCTCGAGAGGACCGCTGCTCACTGGGCACTCCTATCCCGGTTCCTCACCTACCATATCAGTGAGGGCCACCGGCTCCGGTCACTCGAATTCCTAGCTACAGTCGTAGGGGATGACCGATGAAACACCTGATCGTCGGGACCGCTGGGCATATCGACCATGGTAAGACGACCTTGATCAGGACCCTCACTGGGGTGGACACCGACCGCCTCGTCGAGGAGAGGGAACGTGGTATCACGATCGACCTCGGCTTCACCGCCCTCGACCTCGGGGATCGGCTCGCCCTCGGCGTCATCGATGTCCCCGGTCACGAGGCCTTCGTCAGGAATATGGTCGCTGGCGCGACTGGGATCGATCTCGCGCTCATAGTCGTCGCGGCCGACGAGGGCGCGATGCCCCAGACCCACGAACACCTCGCGATTCTCGAACTTCTCGGCGTCAGAACAGGGATCATCGCCCTGACCAAGACCGATCTGGTAGACGACGAGTGGCTCGAGTTAGTGACTATGGACCTACAAGACTCCCTCGCAGGGACACCCTTCGCCGAGGCACCGATCATCCCCCTCTCCTCGGCGACCGGGGAGGGAGTAGAGACCCTCCGGGCCGGGATCAGGAGGGCTGCCGAGAACGCCGGAGTCAGGAGGGGAGACGATCTCTTCCGCCTCCCGATAGATCGTGCCTTCTCAGTCCATGGAACTGGAACCGTAGTGACCGGCACTGTCTGGTCAGGTCAGATCGAGAAGGGGGCTGAGATCGAGATCCTGCCACTCGGCCACACCTCGAGGGTCAGGACTATCCAAGTACATGGAGAAGAGGTCGAGAGGGCACGAGCAGGTGAGAGGGCCGCGCTCGGACTAGTAGGTGTAGAGAGGAGTTCGATCCGCCGCGGAGATACCGTCCTCGCCAACAGGGAGTGGAGGAGCACCAGGATCCTCGACCTCGAGCTCAGACTCATCGAGGGGGCAGAGACCAGCCTCCAGGTGGGGACACGGGTGAGATTCCACCTAGGGACCGCTGAGGTGATGGGCAGAGTCTATCCCCTCGAAGGATCAAAGATCGAGCCAGGTGAGAGAGCTCTCGCCCAGATCCGGCTCGAGGGACCAGCCATCGCTCGGGCGGGCGACCACTTCGTCATCAGGTCGTACTCCCCAGTCACCACGATCGGTGGGGGCACCATCCTCGTCCCCTGGGCGGGGCGGAGGGGACGTCTGCGTAGAGAGGATGAGGTCCAGAGGCTCCGCGCCCGTATAGACAATGACCCCCTCAGCGCATTGACGAGTATCGCCAATGATTCTCGCTGGGAGGGTGTGCCCCTCGCCGAGTTACCGATCCTCACCCCCCTCTCTCCAACCGAGATCGAAGCCCTTCTCCCACGGGGGCTCGAGAGAGACTTCGATCCCCTGACCGAGCCCCTAGTCAGGATCAGGGAACTGGTCTTCACCACCGAGATCCTCCCAGAGGGGGAGAGATCGATCATAGAGAGGGTCGAGGCCTACCATCAGGAGCACCCCCTACGCCCAGGGATCGACCGGACCCTCGTGCGCCGTACACTACCCAAGAGGACCGCACCAGCACTCGTCGAGTCACTGATAGAGTGGCTCGTCGGGAAAGGAGTCCTCGAGGAGGAGGGTCCACTACTCCGTCTGGCGGGGTTCAGGCCAAGCCTCGATGAGCGACAGAGGGTGATACACGAGTCGATCATCGATCTCCTCGAGGAGGGTGGGCTCACCCCACCAGAGCTGAGTAGCTGGCCTGAAGAGCTCAGATCCGACCCCGATCTGATGGAGCTCATCCGGCTCCTCGAAGGGGAGGGCACGATCATAGAACTCAGACCCGAGATCTATATCCTGAGTGCCCAGTTCGAGGAGGTCACCAGGAAGGTCCGAGAGCACTTCCAAGATAGAGGACCACTCCGGGCCCAGGAGTTCAGGGAGGCGATCCCCGTCTCGAGGAAATTCCTGATCCCGATCCTAGAAAGACTCGATATGCAGGGTATCACTAGGAGGGTAGATGACCACCGGGTCGTCCTATGAGCCTGGCCTATATACTCCGCCAATGAGAGAGCAATGAGAGAGCGCCAGGCCGAATCGTTCGACCTGGCGCCCCTCAGCTGCCGATGATCACTCTAGCGGCCATCCCTATCCGATCAATCGATCATATAGAGGAAACGTCCACAATGATCACAGTGGCGGAGATCGTCGTTCTGTAGGATCTCACTGGCGAGGGCCGTGGGGATCGCTACGAAACAGCCATAGCAGAGGCCATTGATGACTGGTACTACCGCTCTCCCACGTCCAGCGGAGATCCGCTGGTAACGGGCGCGGACATCGTCGCCGAGCTCGCCCTCCAACTCGAGGACCTTCTCCTCGAGCTGCTTGAGGGCACCCTCGATATCGACCTGGAACTCCTCCTCCTCTACCTGCCGCTCCCCCTCGGTCGCACTCAGTTCACGGTGTTGAGCCTTGAGGTCCTGGATCTGTAGTAGGACCTCCAATTGCGGGTGCATCGTGATTCTCCTCTAGGTCAACTGGACATCTTCTCTTCGATCAGCTCCAGGAACTCCTCTGGCGACTCGAGACTCGCCAGCCGTGCCGGAACATCAGGCTCCTTCGCAAATTGTGCGATCTTGCCCAAGACGGGGAGGTACTGATTGCTGACCTCCAATGGTGGAGCAACGATGAGGAAGAAATTGTGTACCGGCTGCTGGTCTATGGCGCCGAAGTCCACACCCTCCGGCTTACGTCCAAAGGCGACCCGCAGACGATTCACTACGAGAGACCTGCAATGGGGGATAGCTATCCCGCGCCCAATCCCAGTCGAGCCCAAGTTCTCACGCCTCTTCAACATCTTGAAGAGGATACCCTCACTCTTCTCGTCGAGATCCAGGAGCCCGATCAGCTCCTTGAGGACCTCGTCCTTCATCTCTGCCTTGAGATGAAGGTCGATAGCGTCTCTATTGAAAAATTCCGTCAAATCCATCCCTGCCTCCAGGTGCTATACAGGTATTGCCGCACTGGGCGCGTGGAAGATAAAGTACCTGACAGTTGATGTCAAAGAAGTTTTCGTATGCGCAAAACTTTCTGGGCACGCCCTCCCAACCCTCGGCATACCAAAGGGAGACGATTGATCGCATGACCCATAGATACTAGATTCCGACTATGAGTACACTCTTATGGGATGAGTTCGGCGACCAGAAGGTACCACTCTACCTCGCCCCGCAGGCCGGGGTCAGTGAGTCGCCCTTCAGACGCCTCTGCCGGAGGTTCGGCGCAGATATCGTCGTCAGTGAGTTCGTCAGTGCCGAGGGGATCAGGCGCGATAGTGAGAGGACGCACCGCTACCTCCGCTTCGATGACGACGAACGCCCGATCGGAGTCCAGATCTTCGGTGCCGAGCCCGCAGCTATGGCAGAGGCCGCTGCGATGATCGAAGAGGTCTACCAACCAGACTTCCTCGATATCAATTTCGGTTGCCCCGTCAAGAAGGTCGTCAAGAGGAATGGCGGCTCCGGCTGCCTCCGCGACCTCGATCTAGTCGAGTCGATCATCCGCGCCGTCTCGAAGGCGATCTCGATACCCACCACCGTCAAGATCAGGAGTGGGTGGAGCGAGGAGATGCGGAACCCAGTCGAGATCGCACTCCGCTGTCAAGATGCCGGGGCCGAGATCCTGACCCTCCATGCCCGGACCCGGACCCAGATGTACTCCGGCAAGGCAGACTGGGATGAGATCGCAGCAGTCGTCGAGGCACTCGAGATCCCCGTGATCGGGAATGGCGACGTCTGGAATGGTGCCGCCGCGCGAGAGATGTGGGAACACACCAACTGCGCAGGGATCATGATCGCGCGCGGCTCGCATGGCGCACCCTGGATCTTCGCCCAAGCGCGCGCCGCACTCGAGGACCGGCCGATACCCGCGGATCCCGATATCGAGGAGCGTTTCCAGATAGTCATCGAACACGCGCAGAACGCGATCGCCTTCGAGAGAGACGAACAACTCGCGATGCGAGAGTTCCGTAAGCACCTCGGATGGTATACCAAGGGGCTCCCCGATGGACGGGCGCTCCGACAGAGACTCTACCAGGTCAATGACCTCCGAGAGGCACGGGACCTCCTCGAGGGGTACAGGAACCAGCTGGAGACCGCCGCCGCATGAGGCGCGACCGGCTCCTCGAGCTCCTCGAGACGATCGCTAGAGGAGAACTCGAGCCGACCGAGGCACTCGACCAGATCGCCTGGGCACCGATCGAGGAGGTGGCACGAGAGGACGACGAACTCGTCTTCGCCCGCGTCGACCACCATCGCCCGAGGATCCAGGGGATACCCGAGGTCGTCTATACCGAGGCGAAGTCAGCCGACCAGGTCATCGAGATCTGTAACCGGCTCGCCCATTCGGGCAGGGGCTTCCTCGCTACCCGGACCAGCCCCGATCTCAGGCGAGAACTCCTCGACAACTTCCCAGAGGCACGAGCACACGAAGCCGCCAGGATCGTAGAACTCGAGCCCGACGAACCGCCGCGCAAGATCGGGAAGGGGCCCCTCCTAATCATCTCTGCGGGGACCTCGGACATCCCGATCGCTGAAGAGGCCGCAGTCACCGCCGCCGCCTTCGGGAACGAGGTCGAACGCCTCTACGATGTTGGGGTCGCAGGGATCCACCGACTCCTCCGTGAGTCAGAGGCCCTCAACCGGGCGAGTGTCATAATCGTCGTCGCCGGGATGGAGGGCGCACTACCATCAGTCGTCGGGGGACTCGTACATGTTCCTGTCATCGCAGTCCCGACGAGCGTAGGATATGGCGCTAACTTCGAAGGCCTCGCCCCACTACTCGGGATGCTGAATAGTTGCGCCCCAGGCCTGACAGTAGTCAATATCGACAATGGATTCGGCGCTGCCTGTGCGGCGACGCGGATCAACCTACTCATCGACTGAACCAACAACTGAGGAGAGACGACACGATGAGCCCCAGAACCACCTGGGGTATCAGACTGGTCATCGGCGCCGCCTACCTGACGGCACTCGCCCTCCCCAGCTGGATACCCATCTACATCGAATGGACCCTGATCGGGGTGCTCTGCGCCGCGATCCTCGTAGGATGGCTCGAGGGGGGGCGACCTACCGGACTAGGATGGAGGCTCTCCCTCGGGCTACCACTCCACCTACTCCTCCTCATGACTGGAGGGCTCGGTTCCCCACTCCTCGTCCTCTTCATCCCCTGGCTCCTCCTCCTCACCCCTGCGATGAGCGCCAGGGCCCTGACCCAGGTCGCTATAGCCACCCTCGTCTGGGTGATACTGATAGAGGCATTCGGAGGACGTTTCCAGAGCCTCGGCGCGGTCGAGGCCTCACTCACCCTCCTCGCCGGCGCCCTCCCAGCCTGGATCCTACAGAGTGCGCGCGCTGAGGCCTTACGCCCACCCTCCGAGGTCGAGAGGGTGATCGGTGCCGCAGAACTCATCCCAGAGAGGGATGGGCCTAGACCGAGCCCGAGCAATGAACTCGAGGTCGCTCTCGATGAGGGCCGCCAACGACTCGGTGCCCAGAGGGCGATCCTCTGGGAGATCGAGGAGGAGGAGGACCGCGCAGTCCCCCGCCTAACTACCGGTGACCCCGTCAATGAGCCCGTACCACTCCGCGGCGATCCGATCCGACTCGCCTGGGAGAACCTGCACACGATAAGGACAGAGACCGCGCCTCACTGGGCCTCGCCAGAGGGATACACTGCGCTCACCCCCCTCGACCAGGAGGGCGAGTACCCACTCCTCCTCACCTTCGAGTTCAGCCAGGAGACCGCACCGCCAGAGTTGGAGGCGATCGATGAGGTCGCCGCCCAGATTCGGCTCCGACTCGAGACCCAGCGCGAGATTGCACTCGCCGATGCGGCAAGGGAGAGGGTCGACACTATCGTCGAACTCCTGCGCACTCTGCCAGAGAGATCAGAGCCCGAAGCCTTCGCAGCCGAACTCGCTCGGGTTGCACGCGAGTTCCTCGAGGCCAGTGGCGCCGCCGTAGCAACCTGGGAGGGAGACCTCGGCCACCTCCTCTGCATCGATTCAGACGACGGGGGCGTCCCCCCCGGTACCGCCTTCGGTATCCTAGAGAGTCAGTTGGCTCGCGCGGCGGAGAGGATGACCACCCTGATCGAGCACCATCGGATCGGGGAGAGGGGCGAACTCCCACTCATCTCTGCCTCCGAAAGGTGGCACGCACAACCCCAGACCACTATCGTGATCCCCCTCCATGGTAGATGTTGTGGCGTCACTGGGCTCCTCGCTGTCTGGTACGACCGACCGATGAGGGTCGACCCCGACGATATCGAGATCCTCCAACTCGTCGCACCCTACGCAGCGATTCAACTCTTCCAACTCAAGGTCCATGGCCCTGTCCACGAGTTCGCCGAACGGGACCCACTCACCGGACTCTACGATGCCCGCGTCCTCGCCGATCGGATCAGGGCCGAGGAGGCACATTATCGACGCTATCGTCGGCCTACGGCACTCGTCGTACTCGAACTCGATGGCTTCGATCAGATAGACGCGGAATACACCGGCGGGTCAGGGGAGCGGCTCCTCAAGACCCTCGGGAGCCTTTTACGTGCGACCGTCAGGGGCAGCGATCTAGTAGCGAGGATAGACGACGAGAGCTTCGCCATCCTCCTCCCCGACACACCCCTCAGCGCTGCACTCGAGATCGCCCAGCGGCTCAGGAGACAGATCGAGCTGATGAGGATCGAGTGGGAGGGAAGGGAACTCGTTGCAAATACCACGATCGCCGTCGCCGCCGCGCCAGAGTCCGCGAAGAGTCCGAAAGAACTGCTCCCGACCGCCAGGATGGCACTCGAGTCCACCAGGGAAAAGGGCGAAAACCAGGTCATCGCAGCACCACACCTCGTTACCGGATGAGGGTGAGAAAGGTTGACTGGAGGCCCGAAAATCGCTACATTATGAGGTGACGGGGCCGACTTTGGTTTCGACGTGTTTAGTGAAGTCGGTGCTGCGTGTCGAGGTGCCGTAACCTCGTAAACAAACGGCAAAACTCAATAGGTGCCAACTCTGAACTGGCCCTGGCTGCTTAACTGAGTTAACGCAGCCCGTCTCACAATAAACCCGGCCCGAGGTGGATTGTGAGGCGTCGATCGAATCGGGCTGGTCGGATGGTAGGGTCGCGATATCATTCGACGAGAACTCTGCGACTGGTCCGGGATGGGCGGTTCGCCAGCCGATGAACGGACGAGAAATACAGAACGGCGAAATACACACGTAGATGCACTGATGGACCTATTCGCGGACGCGGGTTCGACTCCCGCCGGCTCCATTGTAAAGGGCCTGGTTCTCTATCGAGAGCCAGGCCCTTTGTGTTATACACACTCGAGACCTCTCACCCGCGTCCCGATCTCGCTTCGCGATCCGGACACGGCTGGAGCTACGGTCCGCACCCTAGCTCCAGGAGCAGGTTGGTGCCACCTTGGGAGAGGAAACACGTCGTCGTACCTACGGCGCCTGAGGCTTTGCCGGGACCACCAGTTCACACACCACTAGACGCCCGACAGCACCCAGCGGAGAGATCGCGCCTCCTGCCTCTAGGAGCTAGCAGGGATATCCACTCCTCTTGTACCGTAGCTGGGTGACCCAAAAAGGGAGGGGTGGTGATGGGCAGCACTAGCAATGATAGCAACACCCTCAAGGTCCGCGACGACCACGAGACGATCACTTTCGAGCAGGTAGACGTCGGAGGAGGACCACTCCGGGTCCGGCTCGCCCGTGAGACCAGCTTACCGGGCCCGATCAGGAGAGGTGCGGAAGCTGCGACAAGAGCTCACCCCCGCCATAGAGCCAGATGTCTCGACCAGGTTGCGCCCTAAGCTCGCGAACGCGCACCTCGAGCCCCTCGCTTACGATCTCGACACCGGGATGATCCTCCTGCTGCAACGACCGCGACGCGACGATCACTTGCTTGCCTTCGAAGGTTTCCCCCGTTCCGCGCGCAATCTCGTACGTGCGCCGCCCCATCAGCAAAGTGTCGAACTGTGCGTAATGCTCGTCGAAGTCGAACGATGCTTCGGGTGTGATCCGATCAACCTCATTGTTGGGGCCTGCAATGTAGCCATCCAAACTACATGCGACCTGGTACCGAACTCGCCTCACCTCACCCCTCTTCTTGATCTGTTCCCCTTCTGGCGCACCCGGAAGGACCTATGGCGTATAAGGCGTTGTCATGTGGCGTTCTCCCGTCGCCGCAGTAAGTTCAGATGCCGTCCCAATCCCCTCCTCCCTCCACCTCGGTGGAAGTCAGCTTCTTGGACACGGACCGAATATCCGCCAACGCCAGTCACCCGATTCCCCGCCACCAAGATAAGAACTGGTCTTGGCATGAAGACCGGCCCAGTAGACCCTTTGTCCTGACACACTATTCCACAGCCGGCATATTCCATGCATGTCATGGGATGTGGAATACACTGACGAATTCGGCATGTGGTGGACCGAACTCACCGAAGGCGAACTGGAAGATATCGCTTTCGTCGTGCGCCTGCTCGAAGAGCGAGGCCCACAGCTCGGCTACCCGTACAGCAGCAAGGTCGAATCATCGAGGCACGCCCATATGAGAGAGCTACGAATCCAGCATTAGGGGCGCCCCTATCGCGTCCTCTACGCATTCGATCCACGCTGGGCTGCAATTCTACTGATCGGTGGCGGCAAAACCGGACAGGGCCGCTGGTATGACGAGCATGTGCCGCTGGCTGACCGGCTTTACGACAAACACCTGACCGAGATTGCTGACGAGGAAAAAGGAGGATAGCGTAATGGCCAAGAAGTTTCGTGACCTATACGTGAGTATCCCCGCCGATGCCAGGGAGCACATTGAGGTGCGCGTGGGGCAGGCACTCAAAGAGATGCCACTTCAGGAACTGCGCGAAACTCGTCAGCTGACACAGCAACAAATCGCTGAGCAGCTAAAGAGTGGCCAGGCTGCCGTCTCAAAGCTCGAGCGTCGGGCTGATATGTACGTGAGCACGCTTCGGCGCTTCATCGAAGCCATGGGCGGCGAGTTGGAGATCATTGCGCGCTTTCCGGATGGCGACGTACGAGTCACCAATTTCTCTGACGTGGCAGCCCAGGATACGGCGGCCTGAAAACCGGCGGTCGCATTCCTTGCCTCTACCGGAAATCCGTCGGATGTTACCCTCGGGCGGCCCCTTCCTGTCCGCACACCACCTACTCATATCTCTTATCACGGTCCGTTGTTATCCTCAACCTTCTGAAACTGAGGAAGGGAGAATGTCACATAACGTTCCAGGGTTAGCGACGTGCGCCGGAGTGGAGCGAAGCGGAACGCAGGCGCATGTCCCGGAGCGAAGCGGAGGGCAAGGGCCGAAGGCCCGCAGCGCTAACCCGTTGTTAGGCGCCGTGCTCCGTACCAGCACCAGCCTCGCGCTCAAGCCGAGGCGAGTCTAGATGCCGTCCTCTACCTATTGAATGGATGGCGATTGGGCGGATAAAACAAGGTGAGGATCTTGCGAGATCCGCACCTGCAAGTTGTTGACAATGGATAGGCCGATCCCGTTTACCTGTCAGCTTTCAGAAGCATCTCCCATTCCGCGACGCTCAGCGCCCCCCGCAAGACCCTTCCGTTGAAGATGAACGTGGGTGTAGCCTGAATGCCGATGCGGTCCGCCGTGGCGAGGTCCTTCGTAACCCGGCCCCTGTGCCCACCTTCCAGAATGCATGTTGACAACCTCACCGAGTCAGGCACGCCAGCCAACGCCGCGATTCTTGTCCACGGTGCGACACCGATCGAATCCTGGTACTTGAAGAGCGCATCATGAAACTGCGGGAACATGCCCTGATCGGCGGCACACTCCGCTGCAAGCGCGGCATCCACCGCATGTGGATGGATGGCCTCTATCGGGTAATGTCGGTAGATGATTGCGAGGCGATCTCCGAACCGCTGCCGCACTGAATCCAGAATGGTAGCGGCCCGCCGGCAGAAGGGACATTGAAAATCGGAGAATTCGATGATTTGAAAGTCCGCATCCGGTGGCCCAATGCGGTTGCCATCTCTGGCCAGATCTTCCCAGCCGGCAATGCGCTCGATGCCCGGAGCCGGGGACGCGCGTCCTCCGAGTTCGCGCCGCACAACTAACCCGGTTACGACCAGTGCGCACGCTACCAAAAGTGCCGTGCCCAACGCGTCGGTCAACTTCCTGATCCGTTCCATCAGTTCCTCCCTGAAACCCTCATGCCAGCGATCTCAAAAACGATGATCCGATGCACTCCCAACTCATCAGTTGAAATTCCGTACGCCCTTCCATCCCGGACCACGTGCAACTGAATGTCTCCATCGACCGTGGCTGTACCAATGGGTCGACCATCAGGCGAAATCACGAGCCATGATGAGGACGAACCCGCCCCCCCGCTCGTACGGTACACCAGTCCCACCGGAGTGCTCGCTAGCCGATCCTGGTTGTTGACGAGCCGCAGCCAGATACGCCCGGAGGATTCCAATACAAAATCCTTGAAGAACGGTTTGAATTTCGGGAGTTGGCCGCTCTCGTATGCGCGTTGAATACGTCCGAATACCAGCTCTGATGCCTGTGGTCCGATGTACTCCACGTATGACCTACGGAGATTAGCGAGATCCGCTGAAGTTACGGATATTCGTTCCGCAGGAACCGAGAGCGTTCGGATGCGGCGCCCATCTAGGGAATAGACTTGAACGACCGGCTGGTCCGTTCGGACATGGTACACTTGATCACCCGCGCCGATCTGGAAGAATGACTTCCGCCCGAACGGCATCGGGCTCACCGAATACCCATAGCTGCGATCGGTCGTGATCAGCCACTCGTTGTCAGGTACGCTTAGTACAGGGGGCGCAGCCGTCACTCCGCTTCGATTGATTTCGCGCAACGTGATCGTCCGACCCTCGCTGTGCTCGGGATCGGTGAGCGGAACCACCTGCGCCAGAACTCCTCCCGATTGAAGTGCTAGGATACCGTAATTCAATATCTGGCCACGCCCAGCCTGAAGAACGCTAATCGTGTATTCAAGCTTAGGGGTGTCCGAGATATGATAAACTGAGATGCGTTTTAGATTGTTATCGAACGCATATAGCGAATCTCTGGATATTGCAAGATCCAACAGGCCGGTGAATTCCCCGGGCCCCTGGCCCTTGCGGCCGATCGTATGCAACAACCTGCCATCCAGAGAAAACGCCTTGATCTCTTGGTTAACAACATCAGTGACGTAAATGTAGCCGTTAATATCGACGGCAAGGTTGGTTAGGCCACCAAATGCTCCATCGATCTCCCGGATTTTCCGCAATCGAATCGAATCCGAACTGACCACATGAGGTCCGATCACATGAGCGGGCGTACCGGTCCCGCGCTCGGTCCAGAGCAAGGAGCTGAGAAAGAGAGCGCTGACCAAAAACAGCCAAGCTTTGAAACGACTCCCGCCCCACGGCCGAAGAAGCGTTGAAGAGATCATAGAGTGCCGACCTAAGATTAGAGTAGATTATCAGGAGAGGGCTATACGTGGCTGCCGCAGGCAGACAAGCCTTTTCGCGGCCTAAACCGATGCGGTGGACGGATCTGAGGATTCACCATCCACCGCTGTCGTCGGCGTCGACTTAATGCCCTACAGTGCTATTGGATCTGGATCGGGCACTTGTCGAAGCACGCGTCATCGATGGTGCAGCAGGTGGATGCGCTGCACTGGCCACCGCTGGGTGTCGAATAGGCCATTACAGACACATCGGCCTGCGCCGCATCCGGCGCCTGCGTGACGAGGGCGATGCCACCCACCGCAATAACCATGGCCGCCAGCAGATTGATCCGGGACTTCCGCATGGTAACCTCCTGAGGGGTAGGGGGATGAATGTGGCATGATCAGCCTATGCGGCTCGACGACCGGTGTCAAGACCGCAATATCGCGCGTAGGCCAGCGAGCCTAAATGGTGATCCCTATGACATTTGTACCTGTTCCAGAGGACAAATGGCGCACAAGTAGGGGCAGTTCCGGTGAGGATTCGAGGGGGGCAGTTCCATGAGACGCCCCCGCTTCTGGCCCACGCTCATTTGCCAGTTTAGCTGGTCGATCCGGCGAGTCTCGACAGTTAGCGTGAAGTTAGTGTTCGCGGAGATTGCAGATCCACGATTAGCCAATCTCACTCCCGCCTGGAATTTCGCCCAGATTGCTTCAGCCGTTTCTCAGACCGGAGCAAACGCATGGGTAGGAGCATGGCGCCTAACGTGACAGGGTTAGCGACGTGCGCCGGAAGCGAAGCGAAGCGGAACGCAGGCGCATGTCCCGGAGCGAAGCGGAGGGCAAGCCGCGTAGCGGCGCAGCGCTAACCCGTTGTTAGGCGCCGTAGGTCCGTTGCTTGGAATCCGCGATACTGCCTTCCGCTACTCGCTGGCAGCAACTTCATCCGCCGCACCCGCCTCTTGCACCTTGTACTCGACGAGCAGCATCCCACTGGGATAGGCGCGATGTCCAACGAGGATCAAACGCCGATCCACCCCATGTGGCGAGAGCATCTGCACCCCACCTCCAAGCAGAACCGGGATGATTGCCGGCTCCACCGTGTCCACGAGATTCCAGGCCAGAAGCTGCGAAAGGAGTTCGCCCCCGCCATAGAGCCAGATGTCTCGGCCAGGTTGTGCCCGAAGCTCGCGAACGCGCGCCTCGAGCCCCTCGCTTACGATCTCGAAACCAGGATGATCCTCCTGCCGCAACGACCGCGACGCGACGATCACCTGCTTGCCTTCGAAGGTTTCCCCCGTTGCGCGCGCAATCTCGTACGTGCGCCGCCCCATCAGCAAAGTGTCGAACTGTGCGTAATGCGCCTCGAAGTCGAACGTTGCTTCGGGCGTGATCCAATCAACCTCATCGTTGGGGCCTGCAATGTAGCCATCCAAACTACATGCGACCTGGTACCGAACTCGCCTCATTCCACCCCTCTTCTTGATCTGTTCCCCTTCTGGCACACTCAGAAGGACCTATGGCGCCTAACGTTCCAGGGTTACTGACGTGCGTGAAGCACATGTCCCGCCGACCAAAGCTGCTTGTTCCACACCTTCCCGCCCTCCCGGCGGGCAAGGGCGCATCTGCGCCCGAAGCAGTAACCCGTTGTTATGCGCAGTTCTTCCGTCACCGCGGCAAACCCAGATGCTTTCCCACTCCTCTCCCCTCTCTCACTTCGGCAACAACTGACCTTCGAAATCACGCACGTACCTACGGCAATACCAGTATGTCGGCCTCACTTTTGCTGAACGCCCCCAAGTTTAGCTGCAAGCAGCCCCGGTGATTTAGTCCTTCGGGGCGAAGTTCGGGGCCGCTTTGTCAGCTTCAACGGAGGTGTGGACGATTGGCCAGACCTTCCGGCAGACCCGTTACATCACTGACTTAGCACAATCTCTGCCTCTTGGCCCTCGGTCACATCTGCGCTGCCAAGAAGAGTGCCCCCTTGGTACTGGTTACCCACGGTCCATGTGACAGTTGTCATCACGTACCATTTGCCCGGACGGATATTCGGGAACGAGAAGAAGCCCTGGGCATTGCAAACGGAGTGGCGATTTGGCTCGGGCGGGACGACAAGCTTACCGCCACCCATGACCGCATCGCCACCGCGCTGAACGTAGCCTTGGTCAGATCCAAAAATGCCGCGAAGCTGCCTAGACGCCGATTCCGTTGCAGGCACGAGGAAGACATCATTCCCCGCGCATGTTACTACGCCCCCACCGCGCTGCCGTATCAGGGCACTCCCCTTCAGGGAACTTGAGCCCTGGCCAAGCATCGAGGTTGCCAAGTCGACATCTGACGGCGCCAGGGACATCTTCATCAGGGTAGGGGCGCACGCCGTCATGGATAGCCCCACGAACACCGCCAACATTTTCCGCATTGCTCCATCTCCTCCAAAACTTGGACCGTGTGACGAGGGTGATACCGGGGCACGCGGCAGCGCAACCCGGGCTGGGGAATATGATATCACGGGTGTGTGACAACGAGGCAGACGTGCGCTCCCAAATAAATCTGCAACGTTTCTCACACACAACCGGCATGGTCGAGGACGGCCGGGTCGTCGCATCAATCAAATGAAGCACCACATTGCACAAATCCACCACATCCCATCCCCCGCCTCTTCTAAACTGAGAAAGGAAGAATTGCGCATAACGTTCCAGGGTTAGCGACGTGGCGCAGCGAAGCGGAGCCATGTCCGGCCGGTCGATGCTGCTCTACTTCAACCCGCCCGCCACCCCGGCCGGCCAAGGCCGCGTAGCGGCCGCAGCGCTAACCCGTTGTTATACGCCGTGCGTGCGTTGCTACGAACCAAGCTTTACCAACTACAAAGACACCAACTGCAGGACTGGGCCAAGCTCTCGCCTACTTGGCATCGCCAATTTCTATGAGTGACTCGCCCCGCCTGATCAAGTCCAGAGCTGCGGGCAGTGAGGATGATAGGATTTGCTGCATGGCACGATTCGAGGTGTTGCCGCACGTGATCCAGATGACCTGGGGAGGCGGACCGAGGCGCTCCAAGAGGTCAACGAAATCCCGGTCCTTGGTCATGACGATCGCACCGGCATTCTTGGCAGCCGAAAAGATCTCAGCATCCTTGGCCGAGACCATCTCAGGGTCGCCCTGGACCGCATACACTTCGATGCCAAACGTGTCAGCTATCCACCGCGCAAGCACCGGCGAGAGTTGCGCATCCAGCCAGATCGTCATGCGGCAAGGATCGGGTGATCCAGCCGGCTACTTGCAAACCGAAGAGCGGCCTCGATGTCCTCCCTCTCGAGGTCGGGCATCTCCTCTAGGATCTCAGCGACCGAGAGACCAGCAGCCAGGAGATCGAGCACATCAGTTACGCGGATCCGCATCCCGCGGATGCAGGGGCGCCCTCCGCACTGCTCCGGATCTACCGTAATCCGCTCCATGATCTCCTTCATGACTTCCTCCAATTCAGTGAGAGATCTCCCCAACTCCCCCTAATCTAATCAGCGTGATCAGTCAAAGCGACTGCCTCTTTCCGTTCACCGATTCTGAGACAAGCATGGCGGATAACGT